>JAEEGL016338466.1_pt1 | contig 22303 bp, 2 predicted proteins | sample 9134231 | NCBI WGS metagenome assembly JAEEGL01 (sample SAMN16246548, study PRJNA631951) | gut metagenome | biome: gut microbiome; feature: rumen; material: fiber-attached | host: Bos | place: Iran: Karaj | collected 2018-10 | reverse complement strand
GACGATTGATGACCTTGGTGACATCACCAACATGGATGGGAGTTATGTCATTGAAAATGATATTGATGCCGCTGGTTTTAGCACCTCGCTGGGTACTTTCACCGGCACATTAACGGCTACCCCTAAAGCCGACGGCACCTATCCTGTTATCACGGGTTTGCAACACCCCATCTTCACCACCGCCACCGGCGCTACCATCAGCAACCTGATGTTCAAAGGCGTCACCGTCAGCGGAAGCGGTTCCGTCGGTGCTATCTGTGGCACCGCCACTGGTACCACCCGCATCTACAACTGCGGCATCCTTCCCAGCAGTCCTACCTTTGCCAGCGAGAGCTCCACGGTCAGTAGTTCTACTGGCTACTGCGGTAGTCTTGTGGGACAGCTCAGTGGGAACGCCCGTGTCATTAACTGTTTCAGCTATGCTACCATCACAGGTGGTACAACAGTGGCTGGCATCGTCGGGTACATAGGTAACACAGAAATCACTCAGGCTAATGTTGCAACAGTTCCTATGGTAGTGAACTGTATGTTTTATGGTGAGATTTCCGGTGGTTCTACCAAATACCCTGTTTATGGTGGAGCAATGATTAAGAATGAGAGGGATGCAAATAATACTCTAGGTGTTAATCCCTATTGCTACTTCCGCAAGAATGCCACATTCGACAATAGTTATGACAATATTGACAACTATAATCGTTCATGGCCTGCAGAGGTGAAGAACCTGACTCGTTTTGAATACTATCGCAGTATTCTCAACAGCAACAAGAAATTGTGTACCTATTGGGTTACCGACAAGAAATACGGTGATGCGACAAATGCACCGACCGAAGCAGACGAGGCAAAGATAGCCAAGTGGGTGCTCGACCCCAGCATCGCCCCTTACCCCATCCTGAAGAAATGGGGCAAATACCCGTCGGTCATCAATATTGACCCTGATTACAGAATCAACCCCACCACTAAGGCTAAAGAGACCCGTAGCACTGCCAATGAATGGGAAGGTAAAAGTTATGGCACATTGACCGTTTATGTCAATCCCGGCATACACCATACTGCCAGTCAGGTCACCAAGACCATTACTATCACTGATATGGATACGCTGAACAACGACTTTTGCTATTATAAAATACAATTACCCTATTATAACGAAATATTTGGCAATCCTAATGGGACGACACATGCTGAAAAGTATGGTGACAATTACACCGATATGGTAGTGACGGGATGGGATATTACCGAAGTTGACGGAAGTACTACCGGTACAGGTACTTTTGAGGTCAACTGGGAAACGGGTTACAACTTTGCAGACCGCACGTCAACAAAGAAGGATCTAAAAAATGTCAGCGGACGTACATTTGCACAGGGTGGTTATTACTATGTTCCTATAGGAGTAACCAATATCAAAATCGTCGCCCACTGGGGCAAAGCAGTCTACTTAGCCAATCGTGGTCATAACATCGACCGTGTAAAATTAACTATTGCAAAAAAATTTAAGGAGGATAAAGCTTTTGCCCCTGCAGGAACAGTGCCCACTACCTTTCAGTCGCAAACGGTTTATAATGACCTTCAGAATGCCATTAAAGCACTTGATGAAGTAACTACAAATATCAATGATGGGGTTTACAACCAAGCCATCGTGTTGATAAATAACCACCAGGTACAGAATGGTAATAATAGTGTTGGATGGCAAGTGGATAGTAAATGGCATCCGTTCACCATTATGAGTGCTGATTTCGACCTCGACAATGAGCCCGACTTCTGCCTTGAGTGGCAGTTCCGTGCTGATTACAGTCGTCCGGGTATACAACCCGTGCGTTTTGACTTTCTGCCTGTGGTGGAGTTGGGTCTGGCTGTACGCCACAACAACTATGCTTATGCCATAGGTATTTTTGTTCCTCAGGGGCATTTCGAGATGACAGAGACCTCGTTTATGCGCACTACCCAGTTTGAGTATGATGGTTTTGATGCCGACAAAAGGGTAAGTGACAAGTCTCCGATGATTGTCAATGGTGGGGAATATGAGTTGTTTAATTTTAGAAAACATGATGCCAACCGTACCAGCTACTTCCTTTTAGGCGGTAAGGCCTGGATACACCGTTTTGCTCCCGGAGCGCATCCCAGTAATAACACAGCAAAAAACTACAATTGCGTTGTCAACGCCATCGGAGGCGAATACCCCGAGTTCTACCTCTCGGGCATTTACCGTCCCGAAATAGATGCCCCAAATAATCAAGCGGCACCACACTGTTATACTAATGGCGGTAAATTTGGAATCATGGCTGGTGCGGGGTATGATAAAGTCAAAAAAGGAGTTACTTTCAAGATTAACCACTCTCTTATTGGTGAGTTCTATGGTGGTGGTATCAATGGCTCCAATCCCATTGGTGGGAATATCGACGTTACTATCGACAACAGTCGTGTGACCAAATACTGTGGAGGCCCCAAGGTGGGTAATATGACTGGGAAGACGGTCACCACACATGCCACGAACACCACGTTTGGTGTCTTTTACGGTGGTGGCAATGGAGGTAACAGTTATTACAGACATCTACAGCGCGACGGTAACTTCGCCTCGTCCCACATTGGAACGTGGACAGACCAAAACTTTAACTGGGGAGGATTTAACCCGTTGGGTGTGAAAGATGATGGTACAGATAACAAAGGTTACCATGCCGAATATGAGTTTGAGGTGTTCAACGAGTCGAACGGTGTCACCGACGAGATTACACAGCGCGGTTTCATACGTTGGATTCAGTTCGGTATTACCGTTACAGGAAATGTCTTGAATATACTGACCAATTGCACAATAGAGGGTAATTTTTATGGAGGCGGTAACTTGGCTACAGTTGATGGTACGGTTACCTCGACACTCATTGGCACAAAAGTGAAAGGCAACGCCTATGGTGCTGGTTATTCGGCCGCCATTCCGAAATTCAGCGTTCATGACAAAAACTCCAAGGTGTTCCCTGTAATGGACTATGCTGGTACTATTACTGACGGAAGTATTGATTATGTAAAAGATGGTGGAGTGGTCCGTGAATACGAGTGGACCAACGACCTCAATGGGATGACAGTTGCTAATCGAAAAAGCACACCTACTTATAAGAAAGGAGAAAAGTGGTACTGCTATACATGGAATTCTCTTGCCAATCTAGGAACTGTGCTGAACGTGGTGAAACTCACCCTCGGTGGTACCACCACCGTCGGTACGCTCGAAGGTGCTCTTGGCTCTGAATCTCTCAAGACAGGTACCGGCAACGTCTACGGCGGCGGCGACGAGAGTTCTGTCAACCGTAATACCACCGTCATTCTTGAGGGCGAAGCCAAGGTCCTCGGCAACGTCTACGGCGGCGGGAACAAGGGGGCTGTCGGGGGGAGTTCGGAGGTGATTATTCAAGATACGCCGCAGCCATAGTTTTGGAGGCATAAACCCTATAAAAATGAGTTTTTTAACCCTCGGCTCCACGCCGAGGGTATTTTCTTGCTGTCGGGTAGGGCAGGGGTTCATTAGCTGCACATCATTTGTTCAGTACTTGTTCGGTCATTTACTGAACAAGTACAGAATAAATGACGAACGACGGTCTTGCTCTGTTTAAATCGCTGTTAACAAAATATTTTTCACGCTTTTGTAGATATATCAGGAAAAAAGCGTATCTTTGCCCAAAATACCGACATGCTGCCTGCCATGCAAATGGCTGGTTGTTAGTATGTAGGGTGTATTTTATAGTAAGGAAAGAATATATAATATTCGCGATATGGCAATAAAGAAGCAGAATATTGGCAAAAAGATAATTTCTTTTGAGGATGTTCGTAGCAAAATTGTTGAGGTGCGAGGGCAGAAAGTGATATTGGACTATGCTGTAGCAGAATTGTATGGTGTAGAGACGAGGGAAATCAATCAAGCGGTAAGAAACAATCCATGGAAGTTTCCTAAAGGGTGGATGTTTGAACTTGATGGTCAGGAGTCTGCGGTTTTAAGATCAAAAATTTTGATGCTAAAAGCCGAAAGTGGAAGCGGGAAAATTCGAAGCATAATTACAAGGCTTTCACCGAGAGAGGGCTTTATATGTTGGCCACCATTCTCAAGGGAGAGCAGGCGACGGATACGACAATAGCCATTATAGACGCTTTTGCCAAATTGCGCGAGCTGTCCCGGACGATAAGTGAAATGACACAAAATCCAGATAAATACCAACAAAAGACGTTAATGCAAAAGAGCGGGGAGATGATGGAAACCCTTTTCGGCGATGCATTGTCGACCAGCGAAACTGAGACGGAAATAGAATTGAATTTTGCCGTATTGAAGTTGAAACACACTGTAAAACGGACGAAATAAAAACGACCCATGAAGAATAACTACACTCACGATATGAAAATCCGAAATAACCATATGCGGCTGCTGCGTGGCGCTATGCTGGCGGCGGCGATGCTTTTTTCTTACGCGGGCGCGCACGCGCAAGTCAAGGTGGAGGGTGATGTCTTCGGCGGCGGCAACTTGGCCAATGTCGGAGGGAAAAGCTCGGTGATTATCAACCGGAGCAACTACGATACGATTGGCGGCAATGTCTACGGCGGCGGCGCCTACGCCCATGTGGGTACTGCAAGCACCGACACCACCCGCGTCAGCATCCTGCAGGGTACCGTCATGGGTCATGTCTTCGGCGGCGGCCTAGGTCGCAAGGCTGCGGGTTCGGATACCGCCATTGTGGCTGTGGTCAACGGTGTGGTGAGAGTAAACGTTGGTGATAGCATCAACGCTGATGGCATCGTAGGCAGTGCCACCATCAACGGCTCGGTCTTTGGTTGCAACAACCTCAACGGTTCTCCGAAGAACAATGTCTTTGTGGACATCTGGAAGACGGCGCATAGCAATACCAACGGTGTGGGTTCGTTTGAGAGTTTGGAGGCTTTCCAATCAAACGTTTCTCATGACAAGACCGCTTTCGCCTTGCAGGCTGTCTATGGTGGCGGCAACGAGGCTACCTATATGCCGGCTATCGACCGCGTGAACCGTGATACCATCCGTACCATCCAGGTGCATATCCATGGTTGCGACAATACAGTGAAGATGGTTTACGGTGGCGGTTGCGCCGCCGATGCGGGATATATTGTCGATCCTAACGCCACCAAGAAGGACACCATCGATATCGATGTGACGGTCACTGTCGACGGTGGCCGCATCGACACCCTCTTTGCCGGCGGCGACGGTCACACCAAAGATGATCAAGGCCACTACCGCGCTGCTGATATCTATGGCAACGCCCACGCGGCCATCCATGGCGGCTACTTTACGGCAGCCTTCGCCGGTTCGAACACGGCGGGCGACATTCGCGGTGGTAAGAAGAGCCTCCTTCTTGATAAGACCAGTGGCTGCTCTCAGGAGGAGTTTGTTATCTCGCTCTTCGGCGGTGCCAACGAGGCTGTGACCAGTGGCGATGTGGAGCTCACTGTGGGCTGCGGTGTGGGTTATATCCACGAGCTCTATGGTGGTTCGAACAAGGCTGAGATTATCAACGGCAACGTGACGCTTAATATTAGGGGCGGCCACTTTGCCAATGTCTTTGGCGGCTCGAAGGGTGTGAGTGGCAATCCCGGCATCGCTGCCAATATCGATGGCGACGTAACCTTGAACCTCTATGGCGGTACCATCACGAATGCTTTCGGCGGCAGCGACCAGAATGGTAACATTACTGGCAAGATTACTGTCAACGTGCTCGACTATGAGCAGGAGAACTGTGCCTTGGATGTTACCAACGTCTATGGCGGTGGCAACGTGACAGCCTATACGCCGACAGATGCTACCATTATATCCCCCGTTGTCAATGTGGTTCATATCGCACAGGCCAATGGTGTAAAAGGCAGCGTTTATGGTGGCGCCAAGGGAGAAACAGCTACTGTGACGGCCAATCCGAAGGTTAACTTCGGCTATGCCAGTGGCATAACTCTTCCCACCGATTATCCCACCGGCAATCGTCGCGCCTATGTCAACGGCAATGTCTTCGGTGGTGGCGATGCCGCTCCTGTGGTGGGCAACACCCTGGTGCTGGTGCAGAATGCCAACAGCAGCGCCGCCAAAGTCTTCGGCGGCGGTAACAATATCGCAGGCGGCAAGGGTGTCAGCGGTACCGCTACGGTGAATATGAATGCCGGCACCGTCACCGACGGTCTCTATGGCGGATGTAACGAGAACGGTGTCGTCGACAGCAATATCTTTGTCAATATTACCGGTGGCACTGTTGGTACCGACGATGCTGCCACAGACGACGGCGTCTTCGGTGGCGGCTATGGTCCTGGCACTTCGACCAAGGGCAAGGTCAACCTCGCCATCAACGGTTCAGGAGTGAACATCTACGGCGATGTCTATGGCGGCTCTGCCAAGGGCCATGTCAACGATGCTGCTACCGACACAACGTTAGTCAGCCTGACCAGCGGCACCATTCATGGCGACCTCTACGGCGGTGGCCTGGGTGATAACTCCAATGCCGCTTCCGTTAGTGGTGCTGTGGTAGTGAATGTGGCTGGTGGCTCAGTGGAAAATGTCTTCGGCTGCAACAATGCCAACGGTGCACCGCAGACCTCAGTGGAGGTACACATCAAAAACGGAGCTGCTGTCAGTCAGAATGTCTATGGCGGCGGTAATCTGGCTCCTGCGACTGTCTCGCCTGTTGTCAGTGTCGAAGGTGGCACAGTGACAGGCAATGTCTTCGGCGGCGGTAACCAAGCTGGTGTGGGTAAGAGTACCGATACCACCCTTGTGGTAGTGAGCGGTGGCTCGGTTCTTACTGGCGTCTATGGCGGCTGCAATACCAGCGGCACGGTGACGGGCATGGACAGTGTCTCCATTGTGGGCGGTACTATTGGCGCCAGTGACGCTACTGCCAATATCTATGGTGGCGGCCTGGGTGAAGCAACTCGCATGAAAGGCGACGTGAAAGTCGTTATCGGTAAGAAAGACCATACGGGTGCCACCATCTATGGCGATGTCTATGGAGGTTCGGCTAAGGGTAAGACCAACTGCAATGACGAAGGAACAGCGCGTGAGGGTACTACCAAGACCGATGTGACGCTCTATTCCTCTCTGGCCAAAGGCAACGTCTATGGCGGTGGTCATGGTCCCGACAATAAAGAGGCTCATGTCTTTGGTCCTGTGACGGTGACGGTGGCCGGCGGCAGCGCCGACAGTGTTTTCGGCTGCAACAATCTCAACGGTGCTCCGCAGAGCAGTGTGGATGTGGTTGTTGGCAAAGGCAGCTCTGTTAACTATGTCTTTGGCGGCGGCAATGTGGCGGGATGTAATATCGCTCCCACGGTGACTATCTCTGGCGGCACGGTGTACTATGGTGTCTTCGGTGGCGGTAATGCCGCTGGTGTGGGTGGTGCTCACGTTGTAATTGACTCGGGAACCATCGGCCCTAATATCAACAACAGAGGTCTTTCGAACAAGGGTGTCTATGGCGGCTGCAATACCAGTGGTGTAGTGGATGGAGATATCGTGGTGGACATTAAAGGTGGCACCTTCGGAACGCAGACAGACATCAACAATAAACAGTTCTTCAATATTTTCGGTGGTGGATATGGTACAGAGACCAGCACCACAGGCAATGTGACCGTCAACTATGGTGTGGACAATGGTGTCGAAAGTGATTATCCTAAGACCTACGGTGACCTTTATGGCGGTTCGGCTCTCGGCAGTGTCAATAGCAATTCCAGTAATACCACTACAGTGAATGTCCTTAACGGTAGTTTTGGATATACGCAAGAAGTTTACAATGCTGCTGATAATATTATTTTGCAGCATGGCGGCAGTATCTATGGTGGCGGACTGGGAGAAAAGGGAAGCGCTACCAAAGGTCAGGTGAACGGTGTGGTACATGTCAACGTTGGTAAGAACACCGATCCTAATCCAGCTGTAAACAAATCTGGCAATCCTGTCTATTTCACAGGTGTGGCAGATCTTCGTTCTTGTAGTGTTTATGGCTGCAACAACGCTGGCGGTTCACCCCAGGCCGATGTTTATTTGGATGTGTATAAGACCAGACACACTAAGGTGTTGGAAAACAATACTGTGAAATATAATGACTCCATCTCCGGAGATAATTTTGCTATCAGCAGTATCTATGGTGGCGGTAATGAAGCCCACTATGCACCAGAAAATCGTAATGCCAATTCCGCCAAAAGGACCCATGTGTTTGTACACGGCTGCGAAAACTCTATTGAGTCCATTTATGGTGGTGGCAATGCAGCAGATGCCGTTGGTGTGATAGTGGAAGTGGAGGGTGGCCATTTCGGCGATGTCTTTGGCGGCGGTAACGGTTTGGTTACTCCTGCCAACATAGGCGCGGGAGGACAAGGATTCGCTCTTCTTGCCGGCAGAGTCACCTACCAGTACCAAGGATGTAATATGCAGGGTACCATATCGGGTGAAAAATATACACCTACACGTCCTAGCAACTATTATTGGACTTGTAGCGGCGGTTTGGTAGTGGAGACATGGTTCTTTGGCGGTAATGAAGCGGAAATATATAATGGTCTGGAAAACACCATCACTTGTGCCGAGGCAGGCTCATACAACTATAAATATGTGTATGCGGGTAGCAGACATGCAAGTATCTATGGTGATGTGAAACTCACGGTGGAAGGTGGACATATTGACAATTTGTTTGGCGGATCGAAAGGATATAATATCAAACCGGCACATATCAGGAAATATCCAACTGCCGCACAGTTGTTGGCCGACACAAATCAATATCTGCAGGATCCCGAAAACAACAAACTCAAATACTCCGTTGGTTTGCGCAAATGGATGCGTGAGCATTCTGGCGAGTTCACTCCTGGTGAAGGAGGTAATATCTATTTGACCGTCAAGGGTGGTACGATAGGTGATATTTACGGAGGTTGCGATATCAACGGTAATGTTGAAGGTACTATTACCATCAACGTTGAGTCCAACAATTCAATGGATTGTCCACTTTCGATTGACAATATCTATGGTGGCAGCAATTTGGCCAAATACGAGCCTGTGGACAGTGCCATCACCTCACCTGTAATTAATCTTAAGCACGGTATCATAGGTCGTGATGACTTGTATGCAAAGACCCCCAATGAGGTCCATGGCTGTGTCTTCGGCGGTGGTATGGGTAGCAACCGTTTCATCAATGACGGTGTGGTGACATGCAACCCCAAGGTGCTGATGAATCCCGGGAATGGTCAAAATGTCTGGGTGAAGGGCAATATCTATGGTGGTGGCTACCTGGCTTCGGTGGGTAAATTTACCCGTGTGGACACTGCTTACCAGAGCAGCCATCCCGAAGCTAAATTGAATGCGATTCTTTCCTGTGCTCCGAAAACCGGCCATGCAACCGTTGAAATTCGTGGTGGCAAGGTGGGACCCGCTACATTGACAATGCCCGATTTCCGCGGCCATGTGTTCGGTGGCGGCAAAGGTGTGGTGAATAACATTGCTGAAACGCCTTATATCAATTTCGTCAACACCACAGAGATAATCATCGATGGTTCAGCCTTTGTGAAAGGTTCCGTCTACGGTGGCTCTGAGAATGGTCACGTATGGGACAGCACGCTGGTGAAGATTCAAGGAGGACAGATTGGTGCTGGTAACGGACTCGATGAACCTTATTCCAACTGGGATGTTGAATCGTTGACGGAGTGCAACAGTTGGACTTATACATCACCTTACGCACCCTATGATAAATTTGCCAATGCGACGGGAGAACTGGAAAAATACTCCACTGGCGATACCACTTTAGGAGGCAGACTTGTAGCTTCCGACGGCCATACCTTCTATGGCAATGTGTTCGGCGGCGGTTCGGGTTACTTCCCCTATGCGCCGGGTCAGTGGCTGCAGTCGGCGGGTGTAGTCTATGGAAATACGCGTGTGGAGATTACAGGCGGCCATATCCTCACCTCTGTCTATGGTGGTAACGAGTTGACGGATGTCAACGGTACCACTACGGTCATTATGGAAGGCGGTACCTTGGGTGTGCCGCGCACGGAGACACAAATCACCAATCACCCTGTGACCTGTTACCTCTTCGGTGGCGGCAAGGGCGACCAGCGTTCCCGCTTCGCGGACTGGACCAATGTCGACAGCGCCTATGTCGAAGTCAAGGGTGGCAGAATCTACGGTTCCGTCTTCGGCGGTGCCGAGGACGGCCACGTGAAGCGCAATGTGAAGGTGGTCATCGGTCAGGATGCTGGCAAGACCACCATCATCGGTACCCGTGGTACCTCGTATGTGGACGGCAATATCTTCGGTGGCGGCCGCGGATTCAGCGGCGAAGATGTCACGGAAGGTCTGGTGTGCGGCAATATCGAAGTGAATATTACTGGTGGCAGGATGCTGGGCTCCATCTACGGCGGCGGCCGTCTGGCTTCCGTGGGACTTAATGCTGCCAACGGGCAGATGCAGTCGGGCAAAGAGCATGGTCATATCACCGTCAATATCAGCGGTGGCACTATCGGTAACGGCAATGTGGCAAATACCGACCATAGTGGAAACGTCTTCGGTAGCAGTATGGGACGATTGACCAAGCTTGACGACACCAAGAATCCCCATTGGCCCGGTCTGGCCCATGCCAAGCAGACAAAGGTCAATATCAGCGGTGGTATCATTCAGAAAAATGTCTACGGTGGTGGTGAGATAGGATTTGTGCGCGACAGCGCCATCGTGAATATCAACGATGGTCAGGTTAACGGTATCGTCTATGGCGGAGGCTATGGTAGCAACGATGTAACCCCGCACGACCACGACTCTGTCACCTCAGAGAGACCCAATACTATGCTTACGGCGGCCTTCCTTGCCGGCCGTGTCTATGGACATACGTTGGTGAACGTTACCAATGGTAGGGTCACTGGCGACATCTACGGTGGCGGCGAGATGGCCTCTGTGGGTGATTCGCGCAAAATGGCTTCTGGAAACACCACTGTGAATATCGGTAGAAACAATGGTGGCTCCTATGAGGGCTCTGCTACCATCGGTGGCAACGTCTATGGCGCCAACAATATCGCAGGCAGTCCTTTTGGAAATACCCGGGTGAATATCTACGGAACAGCCCGTACTACGAAACAGAAGGCCACTTGTTCAGGTAATGACTGTGAGTACGCCATTGCCAATGTCTTCGGTGGCGGCCATCAGGCCGACTATAGGCCAGAGAATGGAAAAGCTTCTTCAGCCAAACGTGCTTATGTGCATGTCTATGGCTGCGACAACACCATCGGAAGTCTCTTCGGCGGCGGCGATGCCGCAGCCGTCTATGGCGCGAAGGATACCATCGATGGTGGTCGTTTCCACTTCATCTTCGGTGGTGGTAACGGCGAAAGCAGTGCAGCCGATATTGGTGCCGGCGGCACGGGCCTGGTGGTTCAGGGCGGCACCATCGACTCGCTCTTCGGCGGCAGTAATATCTTGGGTTCCATCAACGGACCTGTCAGCACCGTGTTGAATAACAAAGGCTGCAGCACCGAACAGATTGGAGTCTTCTTCGCCGGCAGTAACAAGGCCAACATCAATCAAAGCCTTGTTACCAATATTGACTGCGGTGTAAAGTCGATCACTGAAATCTATGGCGGATGCCATTTGGCCGATATTACAGGTGATGTCACCCTGAACATTAAAGGTGGTACTTTCACCCGTGTCTTTGCCGGCTCAAAGGGTAAATTAGGAGACACCCCTGCCGACTCGGCCAATATTAGCGGCAGAGTAACTCTCAATCTGCATGGTGGTATCATCGATACGGCCTTTGGCGGCTCAAATGTCAACGGTAATATTACTGGTCAGATTACTGTCAATGTAGAAGATACTAGCAGCAATTGTCAGCTTCAACTTGTTCAGGTCTATGGTGGCGGCAAGGATGCTGCCTATACTCCTTCCGATGCCACCCTGGCTTCGCCGCAGGTCAATATCAAGCATATCCGTCGCGACGGCGGCATCAGTGGCGATGTAAACGGCGGCGGCCTTGGTAGCACTGCTATCGTCACCGCCAATCCTTTCGTCACTATTGGCGACAACGTCGACGGCCACACCGCTGTCGTCACCGGCGATGTCTATGGCGGCGGTGAAGAGGCAGCGGTAACAGGTACCACCAAGGTGGAGATGCACAAAGGGACTGTCGGCTACATCTTCGGTGGTGGCGATAAGGCCAATGTTTCTGGAGCTACTACCGTTAATATTATGGGCGGTACCGTCCAAAACGATGTCTATGGTGGCGGCGCACTCTCCGAGACAGGTGGCACCAACGTCACCCTTAACGGAGTTGTGGCAGACAATACCAAGGTTCTTGGAGATATCTATGGTGGTGGACGTGGAAAGCAGGCCGAAGGTGGAAATCCCGCCGTCGGTGCCAACGTGAATGGTAAAGTATGGGTCACGGTCACCAGTGGCTCGGCACGAAATGTCTATGGATGTAACAATTTCTTCGGTTTCCCCACTGATACGGTAACGGTAAGGGTCAACGGTACTGACGCAACTGTGTCCAAAGTCTATGGCGGAGGTAACTTGGCCGATGCTAGATGTGAAAATACCAACAATGCCACCAGGTCTATCGTTAACTTCATTCTCGGTAACGTCCAGAATGTCTTTGGTGGTGGTCATGCTGCCCACGTGGGATACAGCATCGTCAATGTCTCTGGCGGCAATGTCAGCGAGGGAGTTTATGGTGGCTGCGAAAGCAGTGGCGATGTGAAATTCGATGCTACAGTCAATCTTACTGGTGGTAGTATCGGAGCCACGGGTTCTCTTGCCAACCGCGCCGACGGCGTTTTCGGTGGCGGCTTGGGAGAGGCAACCAACGTTGTCGGCAACGTGGAGGTGAATCTTAATGGCTCCACGGTTTACGGCGACCTCTATGGTGGTTCGGCACTTGGTAAGGTCAATACTTACGGTTCAAGTAGGTCTTTCGTCAATATCCTCAGTGGTACCATTTTGGGAGATGTGTATGGTGGCGGTTTTGGCCGTCTGGCTGATCCCGGCAATAGCATCACCGCCGCAGAAGCGGATGTGAATGGAAAGGTGTATGTCACTGTGGGTACTATCGATGCTTCGGGTGATTATATCGGTGGCGCATCTATCAGTTCTTATGATGATAACGGCGCTGCCCTTATTAGTGCCTACAGAAGCGGCACCCCGAAAGGTGGCAGCATCTATGGTTGCAATAATATCAATGGTACCCCCAAGGATAGTGTCATTGTGACCATCTATGGTGTACAACCTGTCAATGGTGCTGATGTATCGGATACCAATGCGAACTATAGATTGGAAAAATTTGCTCTCGACCAGGTGTTTGGCGGTGGTAACAAGTCCAGCTACTCTCCCCAGTCGGATCAAGCTATAGTTACCCATATCTATAGTTGTGACAACACGATTCGTCGCGTCTTTGGCGGTTCCAATGCCTCCCATGCCACAAGGGTCCATCTCATCATCGATGGTGGACGTTACGGCGATGTCTATGCCGGTGGTAATGGCGAGGTTCAGCAAGCCAATGTCACCGACTATCTTTTCGTAGGTCGCCATGGTGGAAAGTTTGGAGGTTTCACCAATCAGGGAAATAATCTTTCGAATGTTCCCACGGGAACAAACTATGTGAGTGACTTGGATGGCGATTCCTGTGGCACGACGAATATATATGATATGTTCTGTGGCAACAATGACGGTCCCAGCTACAATGATATTGTCAGAACTATTACCTGCGGTGAGAACGTGAAGGTGAGAAACCTCTATGGCGGTTGTAATAAGGGTGACCAAAATGGTGATATCAATGTGGTTGTCGAGGGCGGTGAAATAGACAATGTGTTTGGAGGCTGTAAAGGAACGCCAGAAACGCCAGCCAATGTCAACGGAGACATCAATCTCACCATCAAAGGTGGCACCATTAAAAATGTATATGGTGGATGTGACGTTAATGGCAACGTCACGGGTACCATTACTGTCAATGTGTTGGATAATGAAGATGGTACGTGTGTACTCAATCTTACTAATGTCTATGGCGGTGGACGCAATGCTCACTATCAACCTACGACGGCAGGATTGTATCCTAAAGTGAATATCAAACATATCAAGAGTGGGAAAAGCATCATGGGCAATGTCTATGGTGGCGGCTATGGTGAGGATGCCTATGTGGTTTCTAACCCTGTGGTCAGCATTGGCGATACTACCGATGGTCACGCAGACAGAACTGCCAAGATAGATGGTATTGTCTTTGGCGGCGGTGAAAGGGCAGAAGTGCGAGGCAACGCCACCGTAAATGTTAAGAAAGCGAATACTACTGTAACAAATATCTTCGGTGGCGGCAACCATGCCAACGTGACGGGCAATGTGGATGTTGTCATCGGTAACAGCGCTGCCGGCCCCACCGTCAATGGAGATGTCTATGGCGGCGGCGGTTTTGCCCATACGGGCACTATCGGTAACACCTCCACAGATTATCATAACATCGTGACATTAAACAATGGCACTGTACATGGCAATGTCTATGGCGGTGGATTGGGCGATGACAATAACGAAGCCAAAGTCTTCGGCCCCGTATACGTAAAGGTATATGGTGGCACGGCCGACAGCGTCTTTGGCTGTAACAATTTCAAGGGTGCGCCACAGAGCACGGTGGCAGTGGATGTATATGGTTGCGACACCCTCGGTACCGTCTTTGGCGGCGGCAACCTGGCGGCAGCCTCGTTGGCACCGAAGGTCATGGTGCACAACTGCACTCCGAAGATAGGTGTGGTGTACGGTGGCGGCAATGCCGCTGCGGTGTCCGCTACTGATGTCACCATCTATGGCGGCACCATCGACAGCGTCTTTGGCGGTGGCAACGGCAGAGTGAAGGAGGCTCCTGTGGATGGAACCAGTACGGTGAAGATTCACGGTGGCACTGTGAAGAATGTCTTCGGTGGTAACAACACCAGCGGCAATATTGCCGATACAATCGGGGTGACCATCGACGCGCTGGCCGAAACAGGACATTCCCTCTGTACTATGGCGGTGGGAAATGTTTATGGCGGCGGTAACCTGGCCATCTATGCTCCTTCGGCAGAATCTGCCAAGGGGAAAGACAAATTCTCGCCCAAGGTGACTATCAAGAGCGGCACCATTGAGGGCACTGTCTATGGCGGCGGCAAGGGTATAGAGAGCAGCCTGACGGCTGGCTTGGTGAAAAGCAACACCCTGGTCGACATGCAGGGTGGTACAGTGAAGCACAGTATCTACGGCGGCGGCGAGTTGGCCTCCGTGGGCGATATCGATTTTGGTGTCAGCACTATTGCTGCTGTGGCAAATACCGGCCTTACCAAGGTGCTGATTAGCGGCGGTGTGGTGGGTGACATCAACAATGCCCGCATGCCCTCCACGACGGATCCTGAAGGCGACGAATTCGGCTATGTGTTTGCCGGTGGTAAGGGTGTAGTTGACTCCGTTACTTGTGGAAATGCCAATAAACTTGCCTTGGTCGACTCCACCTATCTGGAGATTAGCGACTCGGCACTTATCACAGCCTCCGTCTATGGCGGTTGTGAGAACGGCATGACATTGGGCAACACCCATGTGAAGATTTCGGGTGGCCAGATTGGCACGGGTCACTATACCACCAAAGAGGGTAATACGGTTACGCACCATTGGGATGCAGCTTACAGCGAGGAACAGTGGACGGCTGCCAAGAACGCCGTTGTCAATGGCACGATGGGCAGCTATATCAGCAGCAACCCCTTCCATGAGTGCGACCACTTCCCCTTTGGCGTGATTCCTACCGGTGGTGATAAACCGGAATATAATGTATATGATATCTACGCTGGGGAAGAGGACTATAATCCAGAGGGAGCCTCTAAGGTGGCTTCCAACGGCCACTCCTTCTACGGCAATGTGTTCGGTGGTGGTTCCGGCTACTATCCCTTCTGGGATGCCACCAATAAGAAGTCTGTATGGCGTCGCACGGCAGGACGTGTGAATGGTAACACCTTGGTGGAAATCACCGGTGGACACATTCTCACCGGCGTCTATGGCGGCAACGAGTATACCGATGTTTTAGGTCGCTGCACCGTGAAGATGAGTGGAGGTACCCTCGGTGTGCCTCGCTCGCTCGAATCCATCGAAGCTCACCCCGTGACCTGTTACCTCTTTGGTGCCGGCATGGGTGACCCCCGCACTGGATTCAACACGTGGACCACAGTGGATAGCGTCTATGTCGAAGTGAGTGGCGGCATCATCTACGGCTCCGTATTCGGCGGCGGTGAAGATGGCCATGTGAAACGCAATGTAAATGTGGTGGTGAAAGACAATGCCATTATCGGCACGTGGGGCACCTCGTATGTCGACGGCAATGTCTTTGGTGGCGGACGTGGTTTCAAGAGTGATGCGCTCACCGCCGGTGTGGTGGCTGGTAACGTCACTGTTGATATTCAAGGCGGCACCATGCTTGGCTCCATCTACGGCGGCGGCCGTCTAGCCTCAGTGGGTACCCACCTGGTGGATGTTAATGATGGAAACTATGGCAAGATGCAGGAGAATGAGGAACACGGCTTTATCACAGTCAATGTTAGCGGTGGTACCATCGGTAACAACTACGAATTTGTGTATGTTGATCCCAATACTGAAATCAATAATACCTGGCGTGCAAACAATCATCTCCCCCATACCGAGTTTGACGACAACAAACGTGTGTCCCATACCAAGGGCGGCAATGTCTTTGGTGGCCCGATGGGTCGACTGGAGAAGATTGCCAGTACGGAGAAGAATCCCTTGTGGTCGCGTTTGGGTATGGCCAAGCAGACAAAAGTCAATATCTCGGGTAGCGCAATGGTCAAGGGCTCTGTCTACGGTGGCAGCGAACTGGGTACCTTGACTGACAATGCCGAGGTTACTGTCAGCGGCGGTACCATTGGCACCCCCATCAAGAATGGCAATGACATCAAGTTCTACTACGGCAGTGTCTATGGCGGTGGCTATGGTAGCGACCGCCTCGATATTGAGAACGTTGTGGACAGTGCCGGCCGTGTCTTTGGCAATACCACAGTCTACCTCACAGACAGCGGTGAGGTGCGCAACAATATTTATGGTGGCGGCGACCTGGCCAGTGTCACAGGAAGTGCTACTGTCAGCGTCACCGGTGGCAAGGTGGGCCCAATTGATTCCCTCCATAGGAGCGGCAACGTCTATGGCGCCGGCAAGGGAAAAGATGATGAGGCTTATAAATTATATAGTAATGTGGCTAGCACCCATGTCACCGTCAGCGGTGGAGAGATTGCAGGTGATGTCTATGGCGGCGGTGCCGATGCCCACGTGATAGGAAACACCTCTGTTAACATCACTACTGGTAGCCATATAGGTACCGACGGTCTCTCTGGCTATGATGGCAACATCTTCGGTGGTGGCCGTGGTAGTGGCAAACAGACCACCCCTGGCGACCGTACTACCTTCAAGGTTAATCCAACCTGCGGCCGCGTGGGCGGCAACACCAGCGTCACCATGGACGGCGGCGTCATACAGGGATCTATCTTCGGTGGTGGTCGACTTGCCCTGGTGGGAGTAGATGTTGACGGTACGCTTGCTAAACATATTGTATCAAGTTATTATGACTCTGTTAACCACGGTATGGCTATGGTCAACGTTAGTGGCGGTCATATCGGTAATCCCAATGGAGACGAATTGCTGAATAGTGACTACAGCATCGGCGATATCTTCGGATCGGGTAAGGGCGATGGTGTCGACTCCAACGATGTGCTGGCTGGACGTGTGATGAACACCCAGGTTACCGTTAGCGGCACTCCGCGTATCTATGGTTCCGTCTTCGGTGGCGGTGAGATGGCCGGCATTGGCTGGTGGGACGAGACGGGTGACAACAAGGGTCTGTTCTACGACAGAACAGGCTCGGCAACAGTCACCATCAACGGTTGTGATACGATTGGTACACATCGTGAATTTGAAACAGATTATCTCAAGGATGCCGGCGACTGGACGGACATCGACCCTAAGGGGCATCTGCTTCACTCCTGCACCGGTAATATTGTCGGCGGCAGCCAGGGTGATGTCAACACGCCCCATCGCCATTGGGTCTCGATGGGCCGCTCCAAAACGGCTATGGTGGAAATCAAGGGCGGCCACATCTTGGGCAATGTCTACGGCGGTTCCGAGCAGGGCGTGGTGACAGGTAACACCAAGGTCATCGTCAGTGATGGCACCATTGGTATTGTTATCAATCCCGGAACCGACAGCGCCTACTCCTTCGGCAGTGTCCATGGTGGCGGCTTCGGCAGCAACGATAGGACTACCTCCGACAACGATTCCTTGAAGATTGCTGTGCGGGTGGCAGGATATGTTTATGGAAACACCAACGTCTCTATCGAGGATGGTACCATCATGGGTAACATCTACGGTGGCGGCTCACTGGCCTCGGTGGGCACCCTCGGTTTCGGTGACAACGGTATGGCTAATGCCTGCGCTCCCGGAACAGGTGTCGCCAAGGTGAGTGTCACGGGTGGCACCATCGGCACCACGGGTGTCGGAAACGGCAATGTTTTCGGCTCCTCGCGCGGTCTTATCGTTGCGCTCGACAAGAACGAGGATGACCAGGCTTGGACTGACAGTACCTCGGTCACTATTGGCGGAAATGCCATAGTGAAAGGCAATGTCTTCGGTGGCGGCGAGAACGGCCATGTGCGCCGGAATGCTGCCGTCACGATTAGCGGAGGTACCATCGGTGTTGCAGCCAGCGATTATGACACTATTTCCCCGGCAGACTTTGCCCTCCGTGGAAACGTCTACGGCGCAGGTGCTGGTACCGACACGACCTGGAATGGAAAATACAACCCCAAGGGTGGTATCGTAATGGGCAACACCAAGGTCACTGTGGAAGGCGGCTACATCAGCCGCAATGTCTACGGTGCCGGTGCTATGGCTTCGGTGGGTACTGCCTCCATTATTGACACCAACAAAAATAGCTCCTCTTCCTTCGCCCTCAGCTGGCCGTATAAATATCAGCATGTGCCTGGTACGGGCAATGCCGTGGTGGTAATCACGGGCGGTCATATCGGTACTGCGGCGAATTCCACCGAGAGTGGTGATGTCTACGGCTCGGCCCGCGGTGAGGCTGGCGACCGCTATGTCTATAATAGATTGGCCAATGTGCGTACCGCTACGGTCACCGTCGAGTATACCAATCCCGGTAACACTATTACAGACAATAATGTGATCGTAGGCTCTGTCTACGGCTCGGGTGAGAACGGTCACGTCTACGACAGTACCCAAGTTACCCTTAAGAAGGGTCTCGTTGGCGGTTCCGTCTTTGGTGGCGGTAAGGGTATCGACACCTACATCTCTGGCACGAGCGCTCTGCATAGTATCACCGCCGGTAAGGTGTATGGAAACACCCATGTGACCATCGACGGCGGCCAGGTGAACCACAACGTCTACGGAGGTGGCAACATGGCTTCGGTGGGTAAGGGTAACTACAACGGCTACGGCGAGAACGGTACGGATACTGCTAATACCGGTCGCTGCTATGTGAATATCTATGGTGGTAATATCGGAACCGATGGCAACGAGAACGGTCATGTCTTCGGCGCCAGCAAGGGCTTCGCCTTTGTACCTGTCGACGGCCCCACCATCGACAACTGTCCTGACTACTTTATGTCGTATGTCAACAAGACCTACGTCACCATTGGCGATTCTACCAACCCCTCCTCCAACCCCCATGTCTATGGCTCCGTCTTCGGCGGCAGTGAGAACGGTCATGTGCGTTATGATGCCTGCGTGCGGGTGAACCGTGGCGAGATTGGTGTGGAACTGAAAGATACTATTTACAATCAGTTTAGGAGTGACTACTTCACTGCTCACACGACAGGTACTCCCACCAAAACAGACACCGCAAATATGAATGCGGCCTTCGCAAAAATGCTCACGGAAGCACCGTGGGCCTACCGAGGCAACGTCTTCGGTGCCGGTCGCGGTATGGGTACTTATAAGGATGCCAATAATCAAGACCAGTACAATCCCACATCGGGTTCGGTGACCCGCCACACGCGTGTCGACATCAACGGTGGCACCGTCCACCGTATTGTCTACGGCGGTGGTTCGTTGGCATCGGTGGGACAGGATATGGGCTACTCGGTAGACACCTCCCTCTGTATGGTCAATATTAATGCAAATCTTGGAGGACCCAAATACAGAACCTACGACTATGGTGGCTATGTGGGTGGCGCCAGCCGCGGTTTGGCCAGCCCCGACGGATCGAATCTTAAATACAACGGTTTTGCCGTTTGTAAAAACACTCAAGTGAATATCTACAGTGGTGCTACCGGTCTTGAACAATCCATCTATGGTGGTGGTGAGTTTGGCCGAGTGAGTGGCAGAACTCAGGTCAATGTCATTGGTGGCACTGTCAACACCATCTACTGCGGTGGTAAGGGTGCTTGGGGTGAAACTGAAGGCTGTGAGAGCGATAGTGTTGCTGGCAGTGTGGGAAGTACCGAACTTAACCTCCTGAGTGGTAAAGTCAAATTTGCCTATGGCGGCGGCCGCAGAGCCATTGTGCAGGGTGATGCCATTGTCAACGTAGGTAAGGTAGAGGGTGGTGTCTACGAAGGCGAAATAGAATTTAGGGATAAAGAAAAAAGCGCTGTCTATGGTTGCAACCGCTACAAGGGTTCGCCCAAGGGCAACGTGTATGTGAATGTCTATAAGACGAAACATACTACCACCGATAGTGCCACCTTTGTGAGTACTGAACCGCAAAGTAAAACTTATGCTATTCCCAAGGTGTTTGGTGGCGGTGCACAGGCCGACTACGAGCCCGATGCCGGCAAGCAGATTTATCTGACCATCTACAACTGTGATAACACTATCCAGGATGTCTTCGGCGGTGGTGACGCTGCTTCTGTACAGAAGACCACGACGGTGATTGAAGGTGGCCGCATGGGCCGTGTCTTCGCCGGCGGTAACGGCACCTCTGCTCCTGCCGATGTCAACGACAGTGCCATCCTCATCGTGAAAGGTGGTAAGATAGGCCAGCTCTTCGGCGGCAGCAACCAGCGAGGCTCCGTCAATCAGGTCGCCGTGACCATCAAGCATGAAGGTAACTGCGACGAGGAGATTGATGAGTACTTCGGCGGCAGTAACGAGGCTGACCTCACGGGCGACATCGAGACTACCATCGAGTGCGGCACCAAGTTCGGTTCCGTCTACGGCGGTTCCAACAAGGCTGATATCAAGGGTAATGTCACCCTCAATATCAACGGTGGTACCATCAAGAATGTCTATGGTGGCTCGAAGGGTGCTGATGGTACGGCCTCAGCCGACTCGGCCAATATCACCGGCAATGTGACGCTGAACATCTACGGTGGCGAGATTGGCAAGGCCTTCGGCGGTTCGAACATCAACGGTAACATTACAGGTAAAATCACCGTCAATGTCGAGGATACCGCCACCCTTTGTAATATCTCGCTCGATACGGTGTTTGGTGGCAGCAACCTGGCCGCCTACACGCCCAATCAGGTTGGCGGCAACCTCATCGCTTCGCCCGAGGTGAACATCAAGAATGTCAAGAGCTCTACCATCAAGGATGTCTTCGGCGGTGGTAAGGGTGTGACGGCTACCGTCACCTCCCACCCGAAGGTTACCATCGGCGATCTAACTGTTGGCACCAATCAGGCTATTGTCACCAATGTCTTCGGCGGTGGCGACTTGGCCGATGTGGAAGGTACTGCCACCGTGCTGGTGCAGAAGGGTAACAGCCGCGTCACCTATGTCTATGGTGGCGGCAACGCCGATACCGTCGGTGGCACTCAGGTCTTTGTGACCGGTGGCACCATCGACACCCTCTTCGGCGGCGGCCGTGGTGACAACACTTCAGGGAAGAAGGCCAAGGTGAAGGGGAATGACACCATCTCCATCACCGGTGGCAGGATACTCAAGGCCTTTGCCGGTAGCAACCTCAACGGCGATATCACTGGCAGGGTGCACCTCCGCGTCGATAAGAGTGGTAGCGACTCCCTGTTTATCGGAGAGGTGTATGGCGGTGGTAACCACGCTGCGGGTCATGCCGGTACTATTACTATCGGTTGCACGGGTAAGTTAGTGACTCCCACCACCGGTAAACGTCACGGCTACGAACTGGAAGGTATCAGTGTTGTCTATGGTGGTGCCAACGAAGCCGACGTGACCAGTGACATCCACCTGACTGTTGCCAGCGGTGTTGTTGACAGCATCTTCGGCGGCAACAACAAGACCGGAGCCATCAATGGCAAGATACATGTCACCATTGATTCGACCGCTGCTGCCACTGACGCTTGTGGACGGTATGTCGGCTATGTC
>JAEEGL011372497.1_pt1 | contig 22303 bp, 19 predicted proteins | sample 9134231 | NCBI WGS metagenome assembly JAEEGL01 (sample SAMN16246548, study PRJNA631951) | gut metagenome | biome: gut microbiome; feature: rumen; material: fiber-attached | host: Bos | place: Iran: Karaj | collected 2018-10 | reverse complement strand
GTCTTGTAGAGTGACTGCTCTATTACCTTGCGCTCCATGGTCACGTCCTCCAGCTTGTAGTCGCTGCCGGAGAGGGCATTGTAAAGGTCAAGGAAGTTCTTTTTTCCGTCGCGGTCACTTCCGAACAGGTCTGTGAAGACTGAATCTTTGTACTTTCTGTTTATGAATCTCATTTGTTTTTTACCTCCATATAATATATAGAAGGTAAAAGTCAGGATTTGACATAAATGCGTAAAAAAAGTTGATTTTTTTTTAAGGTGTGGGATTTTCGTACTTGAAAAGAATTAAAGAGCCCAAGGATGGGCGGCTTAGCAACCCGGAGATTTGCCTTGCAAATCTTCGATCCAAAAAAAAATCCACGGATGGATTTTTTTTGGGCCATACGCCCGATTGGAAGGGCCGCGAAGCGGTTGCCGTAAGGCAATGGAGGCGAAAGCCGGAACCCTGGAAAGCGGGTGACGATTTGGCATGAAGGCCGATTTTAGCCAAGGAGCGCATGGTAGAGTATAAAAAAGCACCGTCCAAATTCAAAGAATGAATCGGGTAAACAGCTGTTGGACCGTGTTCACATTTGTTGCAATCTAGTGTAAAATAGAGTCATGGACACCAGCAATAAAGTTGCTTTTTTCATAGATTTTGCAGAACCGGAATATTCCCTTGGTCTTATAGAGGGTGCCCGCGCTTTTTTTAGGAAGCAGGGTATGGAAATGATAATTTTTGAGACCGGCAACATCAATTCACCCAGCAAGACCTACGGCTACCAGAGGCTTTCCATTGCCTCGCTCATAAGCGCCAATACGGTTTCCGGCATGATTTTTGTGAGCGGCCCCCAGCTTTACAACACAACTCCTGAATACCTGGAGTCCTACCTTAAGTCTTTTGCACCAATAAAAATTGTTTCCATAGGCTACGACTTTCCTGAATACCCCTGCGTAATTTCTTCCTGCAAAAAAAGCATGAAGGAACTGGTGGAGCATCTTGTCTTTAAACATTCCTGCCGCAAGATTGCCCTTTTGACTGTGAATTCCCATGCTAACGACGTTCAGCTTAGGACGGAGATTTACCGCCAGGTGATGAAGGAGCAGAATCTTGAGGAGAACATAATCTTTGCGAACAACCTGGGCTACGTGCAGACCGTAGAGGCACTAAAAGAAGTGAACAGCAAGTCCTGCAAGTTTGATGCCATTGTCTGCATGAACGATGAGATGGCATGTGCCTGCATAGACACGCTAAAGAGCGCTGGAATTGCGGTTCCAAAGAAGGTGATTGTAACCGGCTTTGACGACGAGATGCGCTCTTCCTGCATAACGCCCTCGCTAACAACCATAAACCAGAACATCTACAAGCAGGGCTATGCGGCCGCTAAAATGCTCTACGACCAGATAAAGGGAAATCCTGTTCCCCACAAAAAAGTCATAGAGTCAACGGTAATCTACAGGGAGTCATGCAGGTGCATTTCCGGAGATATGAAGAAGGGCCTTTACCTTGACTCAAAGGGCAGCCTTCACGAGTCCGAGCTAAAGGACGTAAGTTTTTACGAAGTTTCAAAGTGGTTTACCAACAGGAACCACTTTATAAGGATTACCCAGCTTTACACCAACATGCAGGCGGACATATCGCTTACCGCGCTTAGCCACAGGACCCGGGGCGACTTTACTTCCTTTGGAATACAAAGCGTGGCCCTCTGCTTTTTTAAGAACCCGGTTGCCACCGACAAGTTTGAGTATTTTTCCCTGCCCCAGGAGGCCTATGTCTTTATGGCATACGACAATACGGCGGAAAAGGCTGTCTACTACGACGAGGCAAGGATAACGTTCAACCCCAACAAGACACTTCTGCCGGACGGCCTTATATCTGACTACGAAAACGTCCAGGTTGTGGCCATCTACAAGGGAACAATCCTCTACGGCTATGCGCTCTACAAGAGGGGCCCCTACGACCCCACCATATATTCCATCTCCTTTAAGATGCTTTCTTCAACGATTGCAAACGCATTTGCCACGACCAAGGTTTTGAGGGAAGTGGAGCTTGCAAAGACTGTTTCCGTGACGGACGAAATGACGGGGCTTTTGAACAGGCGCGGCTTTATGACCCTTGGAAAAGACATGCTAATGGACTCTCTAAAAAAGGGGAAGGGTGGCATCATTCTTTTTGGCGACATTGACGGCCTTAAGAAAATCAACGACACTTACGGGCATTCAAGCGGAGACAAGGCAATCCGGGCCGAGGCTGCCATTCTAAAGGAAATCTTTGGAAAGGAATGCACTGTAGGAAGGCTTGGCGGGGATGAATTTGCGGTGATTGCGCCAAAGCTTACTGAAGAAAAGTTTGTGGTCCTTTACAAGAAAATCAAGGAAAAGTGCAAGGAATACAACAAGTCTTCAGGAGAGGAATTTACCCTTTCCATAAGCATAGGCTGCGTTCCGTTCGGCAAGAAGACAAGTTCCAGTCTGCATACACTGCTTTCCCTTGCGGACAAGGAGCTTTACAAGGAAAAGGAAAAGCACTATGCAGAGAAAGCCTAGGGGATTTTCTTTCTTTTTCTGGACCTGAGTTTTTTTGCTAACCCGCTTTCCAGGGCTACGCTCTCGCTCCGGCCCGCCTTACGGCGGTCTGGCTGCGCCACCCTTCCAATCGGGGGTAGGGTTTGTTTTGAATAGGCATTAGATTAATGCGCAAACATCTTTTACTTCTCTTTCTATGCGTAAAAGAAGCTCTTCTTCTAGAGACTTTCCGTATGTATTTTTTAAAGCAGCTTGTTGATTTTCGGGACAGCCCCGTTCTTCAAAAAGTGCGGATGAAGGAATTCCGAGGGCTACTGCGATTTTGTCCACCAGTTCGGCTTGCGGCCAAGAAATCTTATTTTCGATTTGATTTATATAGGCAATACTTTTTTCCACTGCATAAGACAATTTTTCCTGCGAGATGTTTTTCTGTTTTCTGTAATATTTGAGGCTATTTACAAAAGTTTCTCTGATTGAATTCATATTGTAAGAATGGCAATTTATACAAAATATAATTACAGAGTAAAATTAATAATATTTAAAATAAATTTGATAGTTTTAAAATTATAATGTATACTATCAAGATTTCGTCATAAAAGACGGAATTTTAATCTTTTTTACTGTTACAAGAGATAGGTTTGGTATGAAAAAATTTTCAAAAACTATGCTTTATTTTATAACATTCATGGTAGTTGCTACGTTTTTAGGATGCTCTAACGGAAGTTCGGCTGGTGACGTCTCCCCAGAACCAACAGCCAGTAATGGGAGCCTGAATGGTATAGATACAGAGTATTTAGCAAGATGTGTTTATAAAACGGAAGACGGAGAGAATATGGTAGACCCTTGGGCTGGAATATGTAACAGCGGATATTTTGCTAGCCCGCTAGAGGATGCAATGACGCATCCTTATGCACTTCCTGTTGTTTCCAATATAACATTCACATTTAAATTTATGGATAACACAAAAAATCCTGCAGAAGTTTATTATTGGGCAGTTGCAAGAAGTGGTTATTATATTATGGATAGCGAAAATCTTATTGCTGCTGAGTTGCCAGCTATAATCAATGCTGACGATGTTGAGATTAATACAGAAACAAACTATTGGAAATATAAATAGGGAAAACTAAGCCTAGCCCTGACAGCAATACCTTTTAAGAACGACGCACCCCTCGTTGGTTTGCATACGGATGTTTTATAAAAAGGGATTTGATTTTATAGGGGATTTTCTTTCTTTTTCTGGACCTGAGTTTTTTTGCTAACCCGCTTTCCAGGGTTCCGCCATTCGGCTCCATTGCCTGACGGCAACCGCTACGCGGCCCTTACAATCGGGGGTAGGGTTTATTTGCATGAAGATATATTTTTTATGCTAACGGAGGCATTTCCATAAGCATGACCTTACCTAGCAGTCGTACCACTGGGCGGCGCTTTGGTCTGCAAACTGAATCAGCATGACGAGCGGATTGTCCAGAAAGTTTGTGTAGTTGTAGCTTTCCGTTTCAGAAAGGTCGGAGAATCCCATGTGGCGGCTTATTGCTTCCAGAACCGGGCGCTTTTTTATAAGGGAGGGCATTATTTCCAGAACCCTAAGAACAGACTCGTTGCCGTGGCCAAGAGTGCGTGTGTCCGTCTTGGTTTTGTAAACAGGCGTTTTTTTCCAGTTGCCGAATATGTCCTTTGTGTTGTGCCACTCGGTTTTGTAAACGTCCGCCTTGCAAAAGTCGTGGGCAATTGCGCTTATGTATATGTCGCTTGCGCTCACCGTGTATTTTTCCGTGAATTTTTTTGCTGCGGGGCTAAGGAAATAGTTTTCCATAAAAGGCTTTGTTACAAGAAGTGCCTGGCGGGTAACGGTTAGCGAATGAAGTGCCAGTCCACCTTCAAAGTTGCCGTGGAACCTTGTGGAAGCCGGGCTTGTAAAAAAAGCTGACTCTTCCATCCATGCGCTAAAGGCTTTACATTCATCCTGATTTTCTATGGCGGCCTGGTTCATCTTTAGGATGCAGTTCTTTGTTGCCTCTTTGTCAAAATTGTTGCCGTCTTTTACCGGGGAAAATTCATTGTAGACGGAAAGGAGCCTTTCTGCGTCTGAATAAAGCTTGTCTTTTTCTTCCTGTGTCATTTGCCTGTCCCATGGATTGATTTTTGATTCAAAAAAAATGCCCTCTTTCTGCCGGTTTGTTTGGCGGAAAAAGGGCTTTTGCTGCAAAATTAAGCTCCCTTTGCGGGTTATGCCTTATTTTGAGTAGTATTCAACAACCATCTGGTCGTTAATCTGAACCGGAATCTCGCTGCGGTGTGGCTTCATAAGGAGCTTTCCGCCAAAGTTTGACTCGTCGCGTTCAAGGTATGGAAGAGGAGATGCGTTGAGTTCAAGGAAGCACTTCTTGAATTCTGCATTGCTGCGGTCCTTTTCCTTGAGAGCTACAACCTGTCCTACTTTTACAGCCTGTGAAGGGATGTTAACAATCTTTCCGTCAAGTGTGATGTGGCGGTGTGTTACCATCTGGCGTGCCATGCGGATTGAGCTTGCAATGCCAAGGCGGTAAACAAGGTTGTCCAAGCGGCATTCGAGAGTTTCGATAAGAGCTTCGCCTGTCTTTCCTTCTGCCTTAAGAGCAAGAGAGAAGTAGCGGCGCAACTGGCGTTCCATGATGCCGTAGTATGCCTTTACCTTCTGCTTTTCGATAAGCTGTTTGCCGTATTCAGAAACCTTCTTTGTTCTCTTCAAAGATGCTGATTCTGCTCTCTTAAGAGCCTTTGGGTGGCCGCAAACATTTACTCCCAAGTGGCGGCATTCCTTAAAACGGGGCGTTCTTCTAGTTGCCATTGTATTCTCCTAAAATTTTACTTTGAGTTTTTGTAAGCCTTTAAAGCAGCCGTGTTTTTAAGAGCTTAGAAAAATTCATTACATCGGGAAAACGGCAATGTTTTCAGGATGCTCTAGTAGTTCCGTAATGTTATCATAAATTTTCAAAGAAATTCAAGTGTCTGGAGGAAAATTCGGGCGGAATTCAAGGGAATTTCCTGCAAATTTTACTGGAAATTCACTCGCGTTTTCTGTATACTTTTGCAGGTTACGGTATTTTTATGAAATTTTACGAAAGATTGAAGGGCCTGCGCGAATTTGACATTCTTAGCGGGCTTGATAAGGTTTACCAGAAGATAGAAAGGCGTCAAAGGGCCTGGAAAAAGAGCGTTGGTTCCCTCTGCCCGGACGGATGCGGAAACTGCTGCGTTCCCTTTGAACCCCATGTTTACGACTGCGAGGCAATGTACATGGCAATGTACCTTATTGCCTGTGAGCCGGCCGCTGCCAAAGCCATCCGCGACGGAAGCTACCCCATGCAAAGGGAAGACAATGACAAGGGCTGCTTTTTGTTTGACCCCCAGAATGAATACCACTGCACTGTCTACGGTGGAAGGGCCCTGATATGCAGAATGTTCGGCTATTGCGGAGACAGGGGAAAAGACGGAAAGGTAAGGTGGAAGCCCTGCCGGCATCTTTCAGAGGAGTTTTTGAGTGCACACGAGCCTCCTCTGGAACACAAGGAATACGACTCAAAGGAACTTCTTTCTATTATAAAGGCCTTGCCTCCTTCCATGAATGACTTTATGGAAGAAGTCCTTTCCCTTGATCCTGGCAAGTCCGCCGAAACCCGTCCCCTACGCCAAGCCCTGCCGGAAGCCCTGCGCCGCTTGCAGTTCCTTCTTGCCTATGCAAAAGTTTCCCCATCGGATGACGGTGATGACGACAATACGCCTCCAAATTCTCCTCCAGAACCAATTTCTGCTTAACAAGTGTTTGTACCGCAGGCAACTTGACTGCCTGTCGGCTATGAACCTTTGTTATGTGATTTTTTTTCAAAGCTTAGTCTTTGTATTCTTAATTCCTCATTTTTAATCAATTTTAAATCATCACCGCTGATGTAATCTATATGTAAAGGATAAATGTCATGCAATTTCCCATTTATATAATCGAAGCATATTAAAATGTTTCCTTTCACTATTTCTTCAAGAAAGTCTAAATATGAGAATTCACTGTAGTAGCCGTCTTTATCAGTAAAAATAATATCATTAGGATGATGATGCCAAGGCTTTCCGAAGGTAAATAAATCATCTCTTTCATTCTCGGAATTATAAAAATACAAGCTAATGATATCATCAAGATGTGCTGTCAGACAGTTGGCATTTATTTCAACTTTTATATCATAATCTTCAAGAAAGCTTTTTATAAGTTCAAAATCAAAGAACATTTTTAATTTACCTTGTGTTATGTGTTATTAGTATTTCCAATTTTCTATAGTCTAGTATAGCATATTTTTAACTTTTTGTGTGGTTTAATCTAGTCGTTTTTGATTCTTGCGCCTCAGTGCGGGTGTCCGCTTAGCAAGCCGTTCTTGCTAACCAATGCAAAGTGGCGGAGGAATGAATGGACGCGGATCCGGCCGCCGTATTTCGTAAAAGACGCAGTCTGGATTGGGGTTGCCTTTTTTTACATCCAAAATTGCAAAGGATGGAGGCTGGCAGGAGCGCGGAATGGAACAGCTTCCAGGGTTCACAAGAAGAATGGGGCCGTGCTTGGAACTTGCATATCCGCTTGAAGGAACGTGTGTGTGCCCAAAGAAAAGAATGTCTGCCCCGCAGTTTTCCGCTTCCTGAACAAGATGCGAAAGGCCGCTGTAAAGCGAATGTGCGTGACCGTGAACAAGAAGAATTTTGTGACCGCAAACCGTAAGTTCGTTTTGCAGAGGAAGGCGTATTTGTACCAAAGGACTGCCGGAATTTTTAGCAAAAGCCGCCTTGTTCATAAAAGTGTATGAGCTTGAATCGTTGTTCCCCTTAACAAATGCAAGAACCGGGGGAATGCAGGCAAAAAAATATTCGTCTTCACAAGCCTTCTGCAAAAGATAGGCTATGTCGCTAACCCCATCCCCGCAGAAAACCAAGAGGTCGCTTTCCACTCCGAATTTTTGAAGGACAAAAGACAGGGCGTTAGCATTGGCGTGGCTGTCGGAAATGGCAAGAATCCGTGCGCTGTCTTTTTGCGCAAGAAGCTCTATGCTTTCCCGGCTGCCTATAAGAAGGGATTTGTCCTGAGTCAGAGACTTGCTCAACTTTCGCTACCTTCCGTGCGTTCAATAACAAAATGGTTGGAAGATGGAATGAGGGTCTCGCTGTCCATGTAGCGGTTAACCTTGCGGTTGCCTACAATTTTCTGCACAAAGCCATGGAGACTTGAATCTGGAGCAAGCGGTTCCTCGCAGTTAATTATAAAGGCAATGGTGCGCATTATTATTTCACTTGCGTCTGAATCTATCTGCTGGAGAATCTGTTCTTCCATTGACTCTTCTTCTACCTTGCGTTCGTATTCAAGAACAAAGTCGCATGTAGATTCCTGGCCAAGAATGTCGTCCTGGGGGAAAAGGCTAAAGACTGGGTAAGGGATTTTTCCGTCGTATTCATCCTGCAGGCGGGCAAAAACGTAGTTGGTTCCTTCAGGGGCGCCAAGAATTACCACTCCGCGGATGTTCCTTGCGTTGAGCGTCTCGCGCAAAGAGGAAATCTTCTTCATCTCGTCCGGGAAAATAAGGGGCAGAATCATACCGTCGTTTTCTTCAAGACCGTAAAGCGTGTCCAGGTTGCGGATAATCTGCGAATAAAAATTCTCCGAATTAAAGCCGTAGCCAAAAAGCACGCAGATTTCACCGTCTTCCGCATGACCGTGGCTCTTAACGTCCTTTGCGGAAACCGTCTGGTCGGGCTTTGTGTCCCTAACCTTTATGTTGAGCGTTTCCGCAGAAGAGACGTAAGTCTTCATTTTGGTTTCTTTTTTACATGCAGTAATAGAAAAAAGCGCGGCAAAAATAGCAAAAGTCAAAAATTTTCTGTTTATCCCCATTTGTTTCATGCAATTATTATAGAAGATTTTTTGGATTTGTAAAAGGGGGCGGAGAAAAGCGGAAGTTGTCCGTGGCAATCGTAGATGACGGAAGAAGAAAAATGTGTTAAGATGAATCCATGACTACTCTTGAACAAAATCTTGAACGAATCCTTAAAGTCCGCTCTGCTGACTTGGGGCTTTTTGTGCTTGCAATGCATTCCCTTATTGAACGTTCCCTATGTGAAAAATACGGAGTCTCCGGAAATTATGATACGGAAAATTCCTTCGGAAAACTTTTGAACCGTTATCTTCAGGATTATTACAACAGTCATGGAAAACCGGTTTACAATGGGTCTAAAGCCCGCGATCTGCCAAAAGATGAATCTAGTCTTTATAAGACCTTGCAAAAACTTTTCAAAAGTCACGAGCATGCAAATTCCGTGCGCCACAAGTTTGAAGTCATAAGCCCGGAAGATGCTCAGGTTTCTGTAAAATACTTTCTTGCTTTTGCACAGGCGGAAAAATGGGGGCCTCTCCTTGCACTGGGAAAACTTAAGAAAGAACTTGAAAATTGGGATTCGCATAGTTCATATCAAAGTGTAGAACTTACAAAGGCAATAGCCCAGATTGAACAGCTCAAAAAAGAAAATCAGAATCTTGCGGAAAAAGCGAATGCGTATGGGGAGCTTCAGAATCAGCTTAACGTTCTGTCTGCACGCGAATCAGTCTTAAAAAATGAACTTGAAGAAGCAGAAGCCCGGCTTTCCAAAAAGGATGCAAGACTTGACCAATTAAGGCATAAGTCAAACGAACAGATGATGAGCTTCCGCAAAGAAAAAGAAAAAATACTTGAGCAGATGAAGGATTACGAGGTAACAAGACAGTATCTTTCTTATCTTGAAAAAGTGACCTTCTATTCCAAGACCCGCCATGACTACGAAGCTTCTGTTACAAAGCTTACAAGTGAGCAGAACGACATTCTTGAACAGATAAAACTGGACAAGGACTTTTTGATTAAGGGAGCCGCAGGAACAGGAAAGTCTCTTGTTCTACTTAAAGCTCTTGAAAAAGCCGTGAACGATTTAAAATCTGAACTTACTTTTGATGAATCAAAAAACAGCTTCCGCCTTTTAACATATACAAAAAGCCTTGTAAAATACAACCTGTATGTAACAAAAATCCTTGGTGCAGAAGTTCCCGAAGGCACAATCACAACAGCCGACTCTTTCCTGTTTTCTATGGTAAAAAAATATTTTCCGGAAAAACGCCTTTCGTTTGGTTGGGACAATTCTTATGAGGGAATTTTTGTCTGTGAAGGATTTTCGGAAAAAGAAGTTTTTAATGAATGTTATGAATTTATTTGGGCAAACCTCATAACAAACGAAGATTATATAGAAAAGATGTGTGACCGAGCAGGAATGAAATTTCCGCTAAAAAAAGAAGAGCGCATTGCCATCTGGGAAGCTATGGAAAAAGCGGAAAGGGCTTTGGAAAATTTGAATGTCTGGCCGCGCAATTTTGCCGCAAAAAAAATACTGGAACTTTGTGGTAATGGTGATTCTTGTGTCGAATATTCATTTGTGGACGAAGCCCAGGACTTACCGCCTGTAATTCTTGCCCTTGTTAAAAAGACTTCAAAGAGGGGAGTTTTCCTTGCGGGAGACAGTGACCAGTCAATATACCGCAAAGGCTTTAACTGGAACCGTTCCGGTATAGACATTCGCGGAAGAAGCAGAATTCTAAAAATGAATTTTAGAAACACAAATCAGATTCATGCTTTTGCAGAAAGTTACCGCAGCAAATTCAAAAATATGGATAAAGCTCTGGAACCAGTTGCCTCTAGGCCTGGACCGCCGGTGGAAATTTCGTTAGGAAAAAATCCTGACGACATAATGAAACAGATGGTTCAACAGGTAAAGATGCTTTTGAATGCCCTGAACTATGACGAAGAAAACATCTGCATAATTGCAAACCAAAAGCAAAAACTTGAAAAACTGCAAGAGATGCTTGATAAAGAACTTGGTGTAAAAAGCCATCAGATTGATGATGATTTTGATTTTGCGGAAACAGAAGGAGTACGTCTTTGCACAATGCAAAACTGCAAGGGACTGGATTTTCCTGTTGTTCTTCTGCTTGCCGATCACCGCATTCGAGGGGCTGAAGAAAAGTCTATTTTTGATTCAGAAACCTATTACGAACAGCAGTACAACATGGTATATGTCTGCATTACCCGTGCAATGGAAATGCTCCATATTTTTACGGCAGAAAATACAGAGTTTGCACCGTTTAAGGATTTGCGGCAGGAAAAGTAAAAATGAACGGAAAAAATACAGTTAAAAATATTATCTACGGAGTGGCTATTGGAGATGCTGCTGGATGCCCCGTGCAATTTTTTGAACGCGGGGACGTAAAAAAGCTGAACATCACCGATATGGTGGGCCACGGTACATACAACAAACCGGCTGGCACGTGGACGGATGACACAAGCATGACGCTTGCACTTGTGGACAGCCTTGCAGATACAATGGCTCTCGGAAAAGATGTTGACTATGCGGACATTATGAAACGCTTTGAGGCCTGGCTTTTTGACAACGAGTATACGACGGAAAAACGAGCCTTTGACATGGGACAAACCTGCTCTGTGGCCATCTTCAATTTTAGAAAAGGAATTCCTGCCATTGAATGCGGCGGAAAAAGAATTGACCAAAACGGAAACGGCTCACTCATGCGAATCAGTCCGATTGTATTTTATCTTCAAAAAAAGTTCGGGCCGAATCTGCTAGAAAATGAAGCATTTGTGGACGCAGCCTTTGAAGTGATTCAAAATGTTTCAAGCCTTACCCATGCGCATCCTGTGGCTAAACTTGGCTGCTGCATCTACTGTACCTTTCTTCTTGAAGTATTAAATGGAAGACAAAAATCTGATTTACGGGAAGCCGTCGCAAAAACAATCAGAAACTACATTTTACGCAAGAGCGAATTTACGGATGCCGCAACATATTGGGAAAGACTTTTTGCTCCTGATTTTCTTGAGTCTGGTGAAGAATCTATAAAATCTTCCGGCTATGTTGTGGACACTCTTGAAGCCGCAATCTGGTGTTTTTTTAATACGGAGAATTACCGCGACTGCATCATAAAAGGGGTGAATCTTGGGGATGATGCTGATACTGTTTGCGCTGTATCTGGAGGGCTTGCAGGCCTTTATTACGGAGAGTTCCCCGATGATTGGATTGAAAAACTTCGCGGGAAAGAAATGCTTGATCGGATTGCAGAAAAACTTGATGTGGCTCTGAAGGCTTGAACACGAAAGGGTGAGGTGAAATATGATAAATCTCAAAAAATTGATTCCATCAAAATCGCTGCGGCTATATCTTAAGGAAATTGGACATGAGTTTACGCTTTGTGAAGAGGCAGCCCTGGTTTATAAAAATCCTTTTTTTGCGTCAGGACGAAAGACTGGATGCTCTGAATGAAATTGCAAGGTTTTTACGGTTGCCAGAAAACTGTTCTTTGCAATTTCCAACTTACAGAAACTGCATTGACGGGACTCCTGATTCTGGTGAAAAGATTACAGCGGATGAACTGTCTTCTCAAATTGAAATCCATATAAAATCGGAAATGGAGATTGAATCAGTCTTGTTCAGAAATTTACTGGATGGAATTTACGAGGCGACTTATTTTGTGAAAAAAGAAACTTTCCTGGGCGAACCATCCGATAGCTTTTGCTGTACAGGATTTTCTTGTATGGAAAATGCAATCGAGTTTGTAAAATCCGAGGCAGGGGAAAATCTTCTGACTTTTAAAATCACTCTTCGCAAAATTGACAAGCCTAATGAATGTGTTTCCGGAACATTCAATAATAGTGGCGAGCTTTTACAAGTTGACTCTTCTTTTATAGGAGCAGAAATTTTTGATTCAGATAACAGCCTTGATAATTTTTATTGCGAAATACCATTCCCTTTTAATGACGGTGACCTTGTTCAAGATTTGTCGAGCGGAAAAATTGGTGTTGTAAATCATCTTGGAGGAGAGAAAAACGGGAAGTTAAAAAGCATCTGCAAGCGTTGCCGCGATTCGAGTGACATAACCGTACCTGTTGATTGCCTGGATGATGATGGAAATTTTGTTTACGAATCTTTTTTTACTCCCTGTGTAGATTATGATCCGCGCATGAACGAATCAAATGCTGACGGTGAATTTTTATCAGAAGCATCGCTTTTAGTGCAGGGCAAAGGTTCTTTGGAGTATTTTTGTGACTTGGTAAGAAAACGGATATCGGAATGAGTTTGATTTTTCTGCTGAAAAATATCTTTTATCTTTCTGCGATATTGCTTTTTGGGTGTGAGGAAAAGTTTCCGCTTGCTTAACCTTCCACTATGGAAAGTGCCTGGTCAACATTGTGTGATTCTAGCGCTTTTTTAACATATTTCTTACGTTATGTTATTAGAAATCTGCACTTGTCTTCTATATTATGATTATGGGGGGAGAGAAAAAAAATCATTTTTTTTGCGAGTCTATCGTGGTATGATAGAGTGCCCTTGTATACTAAGGTTAAAATCTTTATTTGCAAGGAGTGCTTAATGGAAAGAACAGAAGTTGAGAATGGCCTGAACCTTGGTGATTTGGTAAGTGTTAAGACCAAGGACGGATTTTTTGCAGGCAAGGTGGAAGATTTTGGCGAAAGTTCAATGAAGCTTTCCAATCCAAAGAATGGACTGTGCAAGAGAATTGCTTACGATTACATTATGGGATACGATGTAGGTAGACTGCCTTCTGCGGATATGGCAAGAATTGGCTTGGACACTCAATCCAGCCTGGTGGCAATTCCGGGAAAGGATTATGTGGTGGGGGCAACTCCTGTAACGCAGCGCCTCTACGAAAAGGTCATGGGAGAAAACCCAAGCTACTTTCAGACTTCGAATAAGGAGCTGGATGAAGCGCTGCAGTGCATCCTTAGTAGGGAAGGCAATACGCAGAACAATCCTGTGGAAAATGTAAGCTGGTATGATGTCGTGTACTTTTGCAACAAACTGAGCATTTTGGAAGGTTTTACCCCTGCATATTCTGTTGACGGAGAAAGAGATCCCCAGTACTGGGGCTACAAACCTCATCAAAAAGAGCCCATTGGCTCAAAAGTCTGCTGTGATTTTTCCTGCAACGGCTACCGTCTTCCCACGAATGATGAATGGGAAGATGCTGCGGCTGGCGGCGAGGGCTACCTGTTTCCCGGCTGCGATAGTATGGATGAGGTTAGTTGGAATGGAGAAAACAGCAACGGAGTAACGCATCCTGTGGCTACTAAAATGGCAAATGCCTACGGACTCTATGACATGAGCGGCAATGTGTGCGAGTGGGTCTGGGACAGCGAAGACGAGATAGGCTCCAGTCATGACAACCGCGGTGGCTGTTACTCTTCATCAGAGGATGGTTGTATATTTGCAAACTGGGGCGACGGTGCTGCTTCGGCCTTCCGCTATAAAAACATTGGCTTCCGCCTCTTACGCAAGGTGTGCTAGAGCCACGTGTTATACAATTAATTAGGAGGTAAAGTATGAATAAGTTTAATCTGTTTGATCCGCAAGAAAGCATCGGCACAATAATAGAGCCAAAGGATAAATATGGGCCGAAAGACGGAACTGTTGTTGTGAGTGTTAAGAAAAATGAAAATTCTGTACGTCTAAATTTTGTGCGCCATGGGGAATACATGGACATATTCAAACTTCAAGACGATGAGGAGATTTTGTGTCCCAATGAACTTATTGGTCATACAGTCCATGCAGAAGTTTTTGGACATAGCTTTAGTGGTTTGGTTTACAGTGTGGACCAGGATAATTTATGTGTGATTAGGGGAGTTAGGGGCGGTGAATACCAGTTTCTAAGAATATACAAGTAGTTTTTTCCAACCTACGCCCGATTGGAGCGGCGCCCGCAAGGGCGTTCCGAAGGAATGGAGGCGAAGGCCGGAACCGCGCAAAGCGGGGATTCAAAAGGGGCGGATTCCCGATTTTAGCCAAAGAATGGGGGTGGAAGGAGGAATTCCGTCCAAAGAAATAAAAAAATTTGCCGATTGCCAGTAAAATTTGTTATTTTATAGAATGAAATTAATCTTTTTTTGATTTAGAGGGCAAAAATGGCAAAGTATGAGTTCCAGACGGAAGTAAATCAGCTTTTAAAATTAATTATCCATTCAATGTATTCAAACAAGGACATCTTTTTGCGCGAGATTGTTTCCAACGCATCCGATGCCCTGGACAAGCTAAAATATCTTACGGTGAGCGACGATGCCTACAAGAGCATTGTGTTTAACCCCCGCATAGACATTACTTTTGACGAGAAGAAGCAGGTGCTTACGGTTCAGGATAACGGTATTGGTATGAGCGAGCAGGATTTGACCGCTAACCTTGGTACTATTGCCCGCTCCGGCACAAAGGCTTTTATTGAGCAGCTTTCCAAGAGCGGTAATCCTAATTCAGACCTGATTGGTCAGTTTGGCGTTGGCTTTTATTCTGCTTTTATGGCGGCAAAGCTGATTGACGTTTATACACGCCGCGCCGGTGGGGACGGTAAAATTTGGCACTGGAGCAGCGACGGAACTAATTCCTACGAAATAGAAGAGATTGATTCTTCAAACGAGAAGGCCAAGCTTTACGGTTTTGACAAGGCGGAGACACTTGGTTCTGCCATAGAGATTCACCTGAACGACGACAGCAAGGACTATGCTTCACGCTGGAAGATTGACGAGCTTATCAAGAAGTATTCAAACCACATTGCATTCCCCATTTACCTTCACTACACCCAGACCAAGTACGACAAGGACGGCAAGGCTGAGGGAGAGGAGAGCAAGGTTGAGCAGGTTAACAGCGCAAATGCACTTTGGAAGAAGAACAAGAGCGAGCTTAAGGAAGCAGACTACAACGACTTTTACAAGACCATAAGCCACGACGGTACTGATCCGCTTTTGCACCTTCACACTCATGCGGAGGGAACCCAGGAATACACGACTTTGTTCTATGTTCCACAGGTTGCACCTTTTGACATGTACCAGGCGGACTACAAGAGCGGTCTTAAGCTTTACGTTAAGCGCGTTTTTATTACGGACGACGACCGCGAGCTTTTGCCTAGCTACCTGCGCTTTGTACGCGGTATTATAGACAGTGAGGATTTGCCTCTTAACGTTAGCCGCGAGATTTTGCAGCAGAACAGGATTCTGGAGACTATTAAGACCCAGTCTGTAAAGAAGCTGCTTGGCGAATTTAAGAAGATTGGTGAGGATGCGGACAAGATTGCAAAGGAGCATGCCGCTGATGGTGCGGGTGCAGCTGACGTTGGAGCAGACGGTAAGGCAAAGGAACTGACCGATGAAGAAAAGGCAAAGGTTGAAAAGTGGACAAAGTTTGTTAAGAACTACAACCGCCCGCTTAAGGAAGGCCTTTATTCTGACTTTGCAAACCGCGACGAGATTGCCGCTATAATCCGCTTTAAGAGTACGGACGCAAGTGGTGACGGCGACGGCAAGTGGACAAGCCTTGCTGATTATGTTAAGCGCATGAAGGAAGGCCAGAAGGCTATCTACTATATTACAGGCACTGACGAAAAGAACCTGCGTTCTTCCCCGCTGCTTGAGGCTTACAAGAAGAAGGGCTTTGAAGTCCTTATCTGCTGCGACGAGATTGACGACATCGTAATTCCTGCTTACGGCAAGTACGGCGACTTTGACCTTAAGGCTGTTAACCGCGCAGGCAGCGATGAAGAGCTTGGCGTGGACAAGGAAGAGGCTAAGAAGAAGGAAGAGGAATTCAAGCCTGTTCAGGAAAAGATTAAGAAGGCTCTCGGTGACCGCGTAAAGGACGTTGTGCTTAGCAAGCGCCTTAGCGACAGCCCTTCATGCATCGTTATTGATGAGAACGACCCCAGCATTCAGATGGAGCGCATGATGAGGGCAATGGGACAGGGCAATGCTTCCCTTGTAAAGCCTATCCTTGAAATTAATGCAGAGCATCCGATTGTTAAGAAACTTGCTGCGGAAAGCGACGAGACCTTTATTGGCCAGGTTAGCGAGGTTCTTCTTGACCAGGCAATGCTTGTTGACGGGGCAGAGCTAAAGGATCCTGCTGACTTTGTAAAGGCACTGAACGCGCTTTTGTCTAGGTAGGATTTTAGTTTTGCCTAGGAGGGGGAAGTCTCCCCCTGCGCCCGCACTTCGTTGCGTGCTACCCCCTCTGCGGGCTCAAACGCCGCCCGCAACGCCTGCTTAAATTGTGGGCAAGTACGCTTGAAGTTGCGCTGTTAGATAAGTTTCGTTTTGACTTTAAGTAACAGAATTTAATTTATAAGAAAGGCCGTTTTCCGTAAAAGGGGAGCGGCTTTTTCTGTTTCAGGTTCTGACTTGATTTTCCTTCGGGATGTCCATAACGCGTAAACTGATAGCGACATGGATGTCGCGTCTTTTGTTGGCAAAAATGACTGGCAAGTTTTTCGCAGGAAAACTTGTAGGAAAAAACGCCAAGGATTTTATAGGCTAGCTTTACAAATAAAGAATCCCATTCCATAATAAGGGGTGGGGGTTAACCATGAAAAGACGTTTTTTGTTTTTACTTTTAACTGCCTTTGTAGCAAGCGCCCTGCTTTTTTCTTTTTCTTCTTGCTCAAAGGGTGACGACGATGATGAGGATGATATTGATGAGCAGGTGAAGATTTGCTTTGAGACGATAAATGCTTTTCGTACCAGCAACACTTGGCAGTGGGATGAAGGTAATACCACGCAGGTTCCAGTTACCGGAAGGGCAGCTCTTGTGCTAGATAAGGATTTGTGCCGCGTTGCATCGATTAGGGCAAGGGAGCTGGTTCAGAATTTTGACCACACAAGGCCAAACGGAAGTAGCTGTTTTACTGCTTTTTCAGAGGCCGGTGTTTCTCTAAGCCCCGCTGGTGAATGTATTGCGGCTGGTTATTCCACCGGTGTAAGCGTTGCGAATGGCTGGCGTGAAGAAGATAAAAATTACGCAGGCCAGGGACACAGGCGAATCCTTCTTAAGGCAGAAGCAACAAAAGTTGGCATTGCATACGTTTATTCTCCAGGCTCCTCATACGGCTACTACTGGGCTTTGGTAACTTCCTATTGATTTTTTTCTGCAAACAAATTGCAGGCAATTGGGCTTATGGATGTGCGGAAGGTAAGTGCAGATTTTCAATAATCGTAATGCAAAAATATGTTAAGAAAGCACTGGAATGGAGGCGGGAAACGCAGCAAAAAAGCATTTGCGCGGTGCGAACCCGGCAGCGTAGCTTCAAGCCCCGAAGGGAGTCAGATACCTTAGAATTTGCACTTGCCTTCCGCAGCTAACTAACAGCCTATTCTACAAACATGCCTTTTGTGTTACACTTGCCGGAATGGAAGACATCATCAAGTACGACGGAATTATTCTGGACATAGACGGAACCATCTGGAACACGACGGGCATTGTGGCTGTTGCGTGGAACAAGGCAATAGACATGAGCGGCTTTAACGCAAGGAAGGTTGTTGCCCAGGATTTGCAGAAGGAATTTGGCAAGACCATGGATAAGATTGCTGAATCCCTCTGGCCAGACCTTAATGCAGACGAGCGCGCAATTCTTATAACGTCCTGCTGTGCCCAGGAACAGGAAGCCCTTTACAAGCTGGACATGGACATAAGCTACCCCGGTGTTGTAGAAACCGTAAAAGAGCTTTCTGGCCTTAACAATTTTTATGTGGTAAGCAACTGTCAGAGCGGCTACATAGAGCTTACCCTGGAAAAGACCGGCCTTACGCCTTACGTGTGCGACTTTGAATGTTACGGCAGGACAGGGCGGGGCAAGGCTGAAAACCTTATGATGCTTGTTTCCCGTAACCAAATCTCATCCCCGCTTTACATTGGCGACACACAGACTGACTGTGACGCTTGCAAACAGGCAGGCATTCCCTTTGTGTGGGCATCCTACGGCTTTGGAAAGGCAGACTCCTATCTTGCAAAACTGGAACGCTTCTCCGACCTTACGCAGATTTTGTCGCATTAAAAGAGGAATTTTTATGCTTTACATATTCGACATGGGCGGCGTGGTAACAAACGACGCTGACGGCAGCCGGGTAATTGGGGACATGCTTGGTCTTGGCAGGGAAGCTTTCCGCAAGGTTTGCATGGACTGCAGGGACGGCAAGGGCGACCTTTTGATGCAGGTTAGCGACGGAAAAATTTCTGTAAAGGAATTCTGGAGCATCTTTGAAGAGCGCAGCGGCATTCACGCAAGAACAGACTGGTGGCACGCACTCTTTCACCCCCGCATGAATGAAGGTACTGCCGCAATTATAAAAAGGCTCCGTGCGGAAGGAAATAGGGTTGTCTGCGGAACAAATACGATGGAAAGCCACTATGCAAACCACGTGGAAAGGGGAGACTATGCCCTTTTTGACCAGACCTATGCGTCTTTTCAGATGGGGGTTTCAAAACCAGACACGGAGTTTTGGAAGATAATACTTGTGTCGGAAGGGATTGAAGCCAAAGATGCCGTTTTTATTGATGACCGCAAGGAAAACTGCGATGCTGCAGCCTCTCTTGGCATAAGGGCAATCCACTTTACCAGCGCAGAAGCCCTTGAAAAAGAATTGGGGAAGCTTTAAAAGTCAGGCGGTTTTGCAAAAAACATGTCATTGTCTTGCTCGTGGTTCGACAGGCTCACCAACCATGGTTCGACAGGCTCACCAACCGTGGTTCGACTGTGCTGGGGAAGGGTTTTTCTCTGGCAGGATTTCCTCTTCCTTGCCAAGGAATACCGAGCCAAGGATGGCGGGTTAGCGCGTGCAGAAGTATTTTGCTTCTGCAATCCTAAAAAAATCCAAGGAGGGATTTTTTTAGGCGACCTACGCGGGATTGGAGGGGCGGCGAAGCCGTTGCCGTAGGCAATGGAGCGGTAGCGGAACCCCGGAAAGCCCGTGGCGCAAAGTAGTGTTCGGTCGAATTAGCCAAGAAATAATATGGTAGAACGGTGCAAGTACCGTCCAAAAATCTGAAATTTTTTCAATTTTTTTAATACAAAACTTTTATTTTTTGATATAATTTAGGAGTATTTTAAAAAGTTCCGAAAATTTGAATAATTCGGTTTGGAGAATTTACAAATGAGGAATAAGTCAATTTCGATTGCAACCATTTTTACGGCCGGCTCAGTCGCTATTGTGCTGATAGTTCTTGCCATTTCCGTTAACATCGCCGGTTATTTTTTTTCCAGAGACAGCATGAGTTCTTTCTACAGTTCCGCAAAAACGGAGCTAATGATTTTTTCCGACACAATCACCATGTTTTTTAAGTCAAAGGAAATGGAGCTGAACGTTTTTTCCGATTCCCCGGAGGTAAGGGCGGCGGACGAATCAATTCATTCTTTTGTGGACGAAAGCGGTGAGGTTCATATTCTGGAATACCAGAAGAGCCATACGGAAGAGAGGATTAGAACCCTTTGCAAGCGTTTTGCCGCTTTTGACAAGGATATTGCGGAGATTTACCTTGGTACAAAATGGGGCGGCTATGCCACCAACTTTGACGGTTCCATGAACGGTGGCTACGATCCGCGGAAGAGGGGCTGGTACGAAAAGGCGAGCAGCGGTTCGGGAAAAGTTATGATTACCGATGCCTTTGCTTCTACGGTTGGTTCAACGGTTGTAGGTATTACAAGGAGCATTTATGACGGAGACAATAATTTTATAGGCAACGCTTCTATAGAAGTTTCCCTGCAAACGCTTACCCAGGTTCTCCACATGGTAGACCTTGGGACAGGTAGTTTCCTTATTATGGCTGAAGGCAATGGAACTATCCTTGCTGACTCGCACCTTACGGAAAACAACTTTAAGAACATAAACGAAGTGAACATTCCCGGTCTGGAAGAGCTCTTTGCTTCGGACGAGGAGCAGAAGAGGATAAAGATAGACGGTAATGTGTATCTTGCCGAAACCATTAAAAACTCGGAGACAGGCTATACGATTGCGGCTTTCTGTCCACTTTCCACCGTATACAAGAATTTCTACTCGACACTCAACACGATTGTTTTTGCAAGCCTCTTTATGGCTGTTGTTATAGCTATAATAACTGCCTTTGTAACCAATAAGACCATAAGGCCGCTCAAGAAGATAAGCGGAAGTATAGTGGAATTCTCCAACCAGATGGCGGCTGGTAAGGCTGACCTTAAGCAGCGCATAGACGTAAAGGCCATTAGTGAGGTTGGAAGCGTTGCGGACGGATTCAATGCCTTTAGCCAGAAGCTTCAGGACATCATCACAAACATGAAGCATTCCAAAAATGCCCTTCTTTCTGCGGGAGACTCTCTTAGGAAGGGGACACAGGACACCGGTGCTGCAATCACACAGATTGCGTCTGCAATTGGCGGTGTAAAGGACAGCGTTTCTTTCCAGAATGCCAGCGTTGAACAGACGGCTCAGACCATGAGCGAAATAATCTCCAACGTTGACTCTTTGGGTGCCCTTGTTGAAAAGCAGTCATCGGTTGTACAGCAGGCTTCCAGTGCAATAGAGGAAATGGTTGGCAACATTGGCGAAGTGAACCGTTCCGTGGACAAGATGGCATCTTCTTTTGGAATCCTTGCAAGTGATGCGGAAAGCGGTGCAAAGACTCAGGAATCGCTCCAGGTGCAGATTAAGCAGATTGATGAGCAGTCAAAGCTTCTTACCGAGGCCAACAGCGTAATTTCTAGTATTGCAGAGCAGACCAACCTTCTTGCTATGAACGCCGCAATTGAGGCTGCCCATGCTGGAGAAGCGGGTAAGGGTTTTGCGGTTGTTGCGGACGAAATCCGTAAGCTTTCGGAAACATCTTCTGCCCAGTCAAAGACTATCGGTGAGCAGCTTAAGCACATTCAGGACACAATTACGGCGGTTGTTTCTTCAACCCAGAAGGGTGTCGAAGGTTATGCCCGTCTTGCTAGTGAAATCCGCGAGACAGACGGTCTTGTTCAGCAGATAAAATTTGCAATGAGCGAGCAGCAGATTGGGTCTTCCCAGATTACGGATTCGCTCCACGATATGAACGAAAGCACTTACAGTGTACAGTCTGCTTCCCAAAAGATGAGCGATGAAAGCAAGGTTGTTATGGACGAGGTTAATGCCCTTAAGGACCGCGCATATTCTATCCGTAACTCTATGGAAGAAATGGCCAAGAGCGCGTCAAAAATCAGCGAGACTGGACACACTCTAACTTCCATTTCCGAGATTGTGGAAAAATCCATCGGTAACATTGGAAGCCAGGTAGACCAGTTCTCTGTTTAATTTTTGTGGACGGTAGTTCTTTGGACGAACCTGTTTCCGCTCTACCAGTCTATTCCTTGGCTAACTCGACCGTCCATGCCCCTCGTCACCGCCGTTCCGCCCTTCGGTAACCCTCATCCCGCTCGCGCGGGACTAAAGGGGCTCCATGGCGGCGTAGGCGTTGGGCGAGGTCCCTGAGCGCAGTCGAACCAAGTCGAAGGGCTGAGCGTAGCCGTTGGGTGAGCTTGTCGAACCCAAGCAACGAATGGGGGGAGTTCCCTGTTTGCTCTACGCCCCCTGCAAGCCCTACCACAACACCCCGCTGCTCTACCAGCTCTTTGCATCACAAGCCATCATACCGCAACAAGCCCGCTACATCACCTTAAAGCGTATGACGTTCCAGCTTGCCTTCTTTAGTTCAAGAGAGTAAACACCCTTCTCCCCCTGCGAAAGAGCCACTTGCCTTGGCTCCACCGCATCGGGCCTCTCAAGGGAATTAGTTGCCCCCAGGTCATCACCGCAAAGCTCAGACCTAAAAAACATCTCCGTCTTTCCCACACCGGACAAATCAACTGCGGTAAGGCTGCTTTCCGTCTTGCTGGTGTTAAGCGCAAAAAGCGAAAGTTCAGATTCATCATCACTCAAGACCGAAGC
>JAEEGL010938429.1_pt1 | contig 22304 bp, 11 predicted proteins | sample 9134231 | NCBI WGS metagenome assembly JAEEGL01 (sample SAMN16246548, study PRJNA631951) | gut metagenome | biome: gut microbiome; feature: rumen; material: fiber-attached | host: Bos | place: Iran: Karaj | collected 2018-10 | reverse complement strand
GTGAAAGCCGCACTCAGCGGCGTCAGCGCCGAGAAGGTCCGCAGGTGCGTGATCGCCTATGAGCCTGTGTGGGCGATCGGAACGGGCAAGACCGCTACCGCGGAGCAGGCCGCTGAGGTCTGCACCCTGATTCGCGCCACAATCCGGCATCTGTACGGGGCCAGGATCGCCCGGTCCATCACCGTTCAGTACGGCGGCTCCATGAAGCCCTCCAATGCCGCGGAACTGCTGGCTCAGCCCGACATCGATGGCGGCCTGATCGGCGGAGCCTCCCTGAAGAGCGGCGAGTTCGTGGAGATCGTCAACGCCGCAAACCAGGAGTAAAAGGGTATTTGCCCGGCGGTGAAATCTCCCGGACAGAGAGGAAAACAACATGAACAAGACACCGACAACGCTGATCATCATGGACGGTTTCGGCCTGGCACCTCCCAGCAGGACCAATGCCGTATCTGTGGCCCAGACCCCCGTCCTGGACCGGCTCTTTCAGGAATATGCCCACACCACACTGTCTGCCAGCGGGCTGGACGTTGGTCTGCCCGACGGACAGATGGGCAACAGTGAGGTGGGCCACACCAATATCGGCGGCGGCCGGGTGGTGTTTCAGGACCTGCCCCGTATCAGTCTCGCGATCGAGGACGGCAGCTTCTTCCGGAACGAAGCTTATAACAAGGCTATGGACGTCTGTCTGGAAAAAGGCACGTCCCTGCACCTGTACGGACTTCTGAGCGACGGCGGCGTCCACTCCCATATCACCCACCTGTACGCGCTGCTGCAGATGGCGAAAGACAAGGGCCTCCGGAAGGTTTACGTACACTGCTTCCTGGACGGGCGCGATGTTTCGCCTACCAGCGGAAAAGGCTTTGTGGCTGCCCTTCAGGACAAGTGCAGGGAACTCGGCGTGGGGCGTATCGCCACTGTGATGGGGCGCTTCTATGCCATGGATCGTGACAAGCGCTGGGAGCGCCTGTCACGCGCCTATGACGCCATGGTCTACGGCGAGGGCATTCAAAACCCGGATCCTGTGGACGCGGTAGCCCAGTCCTATGCCAACGGCATTACCGACGAATTCGTGGAGCCTGTGGTGTGCGACAGTACGGGAACGATTTCCGACAACGACAGCATCATTTTCTTCAACTTCCGGCCTGACCGGGCACGGGAGATCACCCGCGCCATTGCGGACCCGGAATTTGACGGATTCCAGAGGGAATTCTTCCCCACCACCTATATCTGCAATACCGAATACGATGCCACTATGCCCAATGTAACGGTAGCCTGGCCCCGTATCCGGGTGGATAACGGTCTGGGTGAGTATCTGAGTTCTCTCGGCCTGACCCAGCTGCGCATCGCTGAGACAGAGAAATACGCCCATGTGACGTTCTTCTTCAACGGAGGCGTGGAGAAGCAGTATCCCGGTGAGGATCGGGTTCTGGTGGCTTCCCCGAAAGTGCCTACCTACGACATGCAGCCGGAGATGAGCGCTTATGAGGTATGTGACAAATGCGTGGAGCGGATCCGTTCCGGCGCGTATGACGTGATCATTCTGAACTTTGCAAACTGTGACATGGTAGGACATACCGGCGTGCTGGAGGCGGCTGTGAAGGCAGTGGAAACGGTCGATACCTGTGTGGGACGTGTGGTTCAGGCTACGCTGGAAATGGGCGGTATCGCTATGATCACCGCCGACCACGGCAATGCCGAGCAGATGGCCCAGGAAGACGGGTCTCCCATGACTGCCCATACGACTAATCTGGTCCCCTTCATCCTCTGCGGAGCCGGCAACGAACTGCGGCCGGGCCGTCTGGCGGATATTGCCCCCACCATCCTGGACGTCATGGGCCTTGCCTGCCCGCCCGAGATGGACGGAAAGACTCTGATCGTCAAGTAAAGACCAACCGGAAACAATATGACCCCCGGCGCGAACGCGCCGGGGGCCGTTGCTTTTCATTGCTTATTTGCCCTTCAGTTCGCCGTTGGCGGCGGCGGTCAGATAAGCGTTGATGAATCCGTCGATGTCGCCGTCCATCACAGCCTGGATGTTGCCCATCTCGTAACCGGTGCGGGTATCCTTGGCCAGTGTATAGGGCATGAACACGTAGGATCGGATCTGGCTGCCCCACTCGATCTTCATCTGCACGCCCTTCAGATCGCTGATTTTTTCGGCATGCTGCTGGAGCTTCAGTTCCGCCAGCCGGGCCCGGAGCATCCGCATGGCGTTGTCGCGGTTCTGGAACTGGCTGCGCTCCGTCTGACAGAACACCACGATGCCGGTGGGCAGATGGGTCAGGCGGACGGCGGAGCTGGTCTTGTTGATATGCTGCCCGCCGGCGCCGGAGGAGCGGCAGGCCTGCATCTCGATGTCCTCGGGCCGGATCTCGATGTCGCTGTCGTCAGGAAGCTCGGGCATGACCTCCAGGGCGGCAAAAGAGGTCTGCCGGCGGGCATTGGCGTCAAAGGGGCTGACACGGACCAGCCGGTGAACGCCGTTTTCGCTCTTAAGGTAGCCATAGGCGTTTTCGCCCTCGATGAGGATGGTGGCGGACTTGATCCCCGCCTCGTCTCCTGCCTCATAATCCAGCAGCTGATAGGTATAGCCGTGACGTTCGGCCCAGCGGGTGTACATCCGGTAGAGCATCTCCGCCCAGTCCTGCGCCTCAGTGCCGCCGGCTCCTGCATGGAAAGTGAGGATGGCGTTATTGGCGTCATACTCACCGCTGAGAAGAGCCGCCAGACGGCGTTCGCTGATCTCCTTCTCCAGGGCCTCGTAACCGGAGGTCACATCTTCCAGCAGAGAGGCGTCGTCTTCCTCCTGACCCATCTCGCACATGGTGAGACAGTCCTCCCAGTCGGAAACCAGGCGGTCATACTTTTTCACCTTGTTCTCCAGACGCTTGATCTGCTGGGAGACCTTCTGACTTCGTTCGATATCGTTCCAGAAGCCGTCCCGCTCTGATTCCTCCCGCAGCCCGGCCAGTTCTTCCCGGGCTTTCGGGATGCCAAGGGCCTTTTCCAGATCGCCCAGCGTTTCCTCCAGAGCGAGGAGTTTCTGCTTGTATTCGTCGTATTCAATGACTGCCATATCGGGGTCTCCTATCTGAAATAAATAATGAAGTAACTAAAATATTATATCTGAGTTTTTGTGTCCTGTAAAGATGGACCCTCATCTTCCATTGCCTTTTGAAGCCGGACCATCTCCCGCAGCACGCCGCCGCCGAGAGGAAGCGTCAGCAGAAACGCACAGACGTCGCTGACCGACTGGGCAACCTGAATGCCGAGAGGCCCCAGAAACCGCGGCAGGATCAGAACGACCGGAATGAAGAAGAGGCCCTGCCGGGCTACGGCAAGAATAGAGGCCTGCCGGACCTTGTTGATAGTCTGGGTCATCATGCTGGCGATCATGTTGAAACCGCACAGGAAGAACGTACAGCACTGGGCCCGCATGGCTGTCGTACCGAAGGCGATGACATCCGGGTCATCCCGGAAAACGGAAATAATCTGGGGAGCCTGCCAGAAAATGACCGCACCGGCGACGGCCAGGAAAACGGTGGACCAGCGGACACAGAACCAGAATGCTTTTAAAACCCGGTCATAGAGTTTTGCCCCATAGTTGAACCCGCATACAGGCTGGAATCCCTGACCGAATCCGATGAGGGCGGAGTTGGCAAGCATCATGGCCCGCTGTACCACGCTCATGGCGGCGATGGCAGCGTCTCCGTAAACACCGGCGGCATTGTTCAGGCAGATGGTAGCCAGGGACATGAGTCCCTGCCGGAACAGGGAAGGCGCGCCGCCACGGCAGATCATGAGGAAGAGTTCCCACTTGAAGCGGACATCCCGCAGACGGAAAGTCAGATTGCCCTTTCGCCTGGTACCGGCAAGCAGCAGGCAGAATGAAACAAACTGGCTGATGATCGTAGCCAGAGCGGCGCCGGCCACCCCCATTTTCAGAACAAAGATAAACAGGGGATCCAGCCCCACGTTGAGAACAGCGCCGGTAACGATGCCCACCATTCCGTGCACCGCGCTGCCCTGAAAGCGGAGTTGGTTGTTCAGAACGAAAGAGGCGGTGATAAAAGGGGCGCCGATCAGGATATAACGGAGATAATCCCGGGCATAGGGGAGGATGGTTTCGGTAGATCCGAGCATCCGGGCCAGAGGAGAAAGAAAAATCTCCCCAAGAATGCCGATAGCCAGTCCTGCCAGAAGAGCGTATACCACACCGGCGGCAGCCATTTTGGAAGCATTGTCGGTGTGCTGCCGTCCCAGTTCCATGGAGATATAGTTGCCGCTCCCGTGCCCGAAGAAGAAGCCTGTCGCCTGGAAGATCGCCATGAGGGAGAAGGCGACGCCTACTGCCCCGGTCGCGCTGTTGCTGTGGAGCTGCCCCACAAAGAAGGTATCCACCATATTGTAGGCTGCGGTGATCATCATGGAGATGATAGTGGGCACAGCCAGCCTGCCTACGAGACGGCTCACCGGCTGGGTGGTCATCTGTATGAACTTTTCCTGCTGCCTGTCGTCCATAACCTTTCAGTTCCGGCGGAAACGCCTTCAGAATGCTTCATACCATAACTAAATAATAATATCATACCCGTTTCTGCAAATCAAGACCGGGAGGGGCGCCAGTGTGACAAACACGATTTACCTGCGGGGCAGTTTTTCACATTGACCGGGAAGAATGCGTGATCTATAATCATACTGAAAACAAAAAAGAGGAAGGAAAGGCATGCCAAGATGAACGAGATCTATGTGATCGGACACCGCAACCCGGATACCGACTCCGTTGTGGCGGCGATGTCCTATGCGGCTTTGCGCAATGCTCTCGGAGAAAAGGAATATGTCGCCGCCCGTCTGGGTGAGGTCAGCGATGAGACCCGGCGGATCCTGGACCATTTCCAGGCGGAAGCGCCCCGCTTCGTCAAGACCGTCCGGACCCAGGTGCAGGACATGGAGTTTGACACGCCCCCTGCCATGGATAAATCCGTTACCATGGACCGGGCCTGGCGCATCATGCGGGAAGACCACTACTCCGCCATCCCGGTGACCAGCGAGGACGGAAGCCTGTACGGCATGCTCTCTGCGGGGGATATCGCAACTTACAGCATGAAGACCATCTCCGATCCGGTGGTGGAGGAACTGCCGCTTTTCAACCTCATCAGCGTGCTCGAAGGCCGCATCGTCAATGAGAGCGGGCACCTGGCTGAAACGATCAGCGGAGAGGTGTGCATCGCTCTGCCTCAAAGCTGTGAAAACCTTCTGTTCAAGGACCGGAAAAGCGTGGTCCTCTGCGGCAATCAGCCGGATATGATCCGGCGGGCACTGGATATCGGCGTGGAGTGCCTGATCCTGTGTCAGACTGATGTGAATCCGGCCTGGCTGGAGGGGGCTGACAATACCTGCGTGATCTCCACACCCTTCGACGCCAGCCGCGTATCCAGACTCATCTATCAGGCAATTCCCATTTCCCGGCCCTGCCATACCGAGGACCTGGTCTCATTCCACCTGACCGACTATATCGATGATGTGCGTGAGGTGGTTCTGAAAAGCCGCTACCGGGCTTATCCTGTTCTGGACGAAAACGACAAGGTCGTCGGAACCCTGTCCCGGTACCATCTGCTCCGTCCCCACAGGAAAAAGGTGGTGCTGGTGGATCACAACGAACTGAGCCAGGCTGTCTCAGGCCTGGAACAGGCGGAGATCCTGGCCATCATCGACCACCACCGTCTGGCGGACATCCAGACGGTGCAGCCTATCCATATGCGGAACGAGCCGGTGGGCAGCACCAATACCATCATCGCCACCATGTTCCAGGAGCACGGTGTCATGCCGTCTCCCAAACTGGCGGGCCTGATGGCGGCGGCCATCCTGTCTGATACGGTCATGTTCAAATCCCCTACCTGCACCAAGAGGGATGTGGCCATGGCGGAGCGTCTGGCCCACATCGGCAATGTCTCTTTGGATGAACTGGGTCAGATCATCTTCTCCACAGACGCCACCGAGAGCAAGAGCGCCAAGGAGCTGATTCTCAGCGACTTCAAACAGTTCCACATCGCCGAACAGAATCTGGGCGTCGGCCAGGTTACCTGCTTGGATTCCGGGAAGATGCTGGAGCGCCGGGAGGAGTTCCTGAAAGAGATGGAAAAGATGCGTAAGGAGAAGGGCTATGACATGGTGATCGTCATGCTCACCGACGTGCTGCTGGAAGGCACCCAGCTCCTGTATGTGGGCAGCGACGACGTGATCCGCAACGCCTTTACCGTGACGCCTAAAGACAATACTGTATTTCTGCCGGGCGTCATGTCCCGGAAGAAGCAGGTCATTCCCATGTTGACAGCCTTGTGGGGATGATCCTGCCGTCTGCAGAACAGAAACGACGCCGCACCTCAGGCACGGGGTGCGGCGTCGTTTTCGGTATCAGGAAGTTTCAGTAGGCATATTGCGCGGCCAGTATCAAAGCGGCAACACCTTTTGCTTCATTCGTCACGAAAACGTTGTTCTGATAATGCTCCGGAACAGATGAGCAGCCCATACCGATCAATGTGTCGGTCAGTCCGTCGTCTGTAAGGCGGGTATTCACCATAGAGGAGAAAGCGGAGAGAGCTGCGGAGCGATACTCCGGGCCTTCTAGGAGGCCGGCGTGATAACCGCGCAGGAGACAGTAGGCAAACATCGCCGAGCCGCTGGTTTCCGGCTGGTTTTTATACAGGGATGCGTCCCGGTCAACCACGTTAAACCACAGGCTGGTATCAGGATCCTGCCATTCGATGATGGAGGTCATCAGACTTGCGTAATAATCCTTCAGGACGGACCGCATCCCTGCATCCGGCATTTTCTCCGCCGCCTCCACCAAGACCATGGTAAACCATCCCAGGCCTCTTGACCAGGTGACGCCGTTGCACGTCTTGCTTTCAACAGAATAGCCGTGATAGAGGAGACCGGTTTTCGGATTGCGGAAGTTCTCCATCACAAAAGTGAGCCGGGTGAAGATGTCGTTCCAGAGATCTTCGCTGCTGACGGGAGCGCCGCTTTCGGACCGGAGCTCGATTGTTCCATTGTCTATGGCCTCAGCCAACCTGATCAGGAACAGATTGGACATGTAAACGCCGTCCAGGCAGATGTTCCATTTTGACCAGGAGTTGGTGGGAGTCCTGACGGTTGTTACCGTCCCGTCCTCGCCCTCGATCTGGGTTTCCCGCTCACTGTGCTGCCACAGCTTGCCGGCGTCCTCGTACATGGTCTGATGCTCCAGCTGATGGTATACATAGTTGGCTGCCTGAGCATACTGTTCGGCCCGGCTACCCATCACGATCTGCCCGGAAATGAGATCGACCATGACGGTGGCGGGAAGGACCCAGTCAAGCTCGCCGTCAACGTAAGCCCAGACCTTATATTGTCCGGTGGAACTGTCCAAAACCATGTGCTGGTCGTAGAAGTTGATGATTTCCTCCCCGTATTTGTCCGAATCGGAAGACAGAAGTGCCTCCAGCATGAATCCGTTGTAATAGAGCCATCCGCGCTTGTGATGTTCCTGTGACCAGGTGAACTCGGCAGTCCTGTAGGCATCCTTTTTGTTTTCGGCATACAGTCTGTCAGCGTAGGCCGTAACCCGCTGCAGATCCTCCGGGAGCGAGCCATCAACGGATAGATGCTGAGCGCGGTCGGCAGCGGCCGATTCCCCATCAGTGGTGCGCAAGATGATCGTATCCGCTTCCGGGAAGTAGATGCGGGCTGAGGTATCAAAATCGGTGTATTTCTTGTTGTTGTAATATCCATTGTGCCATAGGATGGCCTTCCCGTTGATGTCGACGATCGGCCTGGCGTTCCTCGCCCTGGCAATGCCCGCCTGGGTGTCTATGGTCCTGACCCAGCTGACGGATCCTCCGTCAAAGGAATAGAGCTCAACCAGGTCCGTGCCGGTGGTGTTCCGTGCCGCGACGATGGTGGAGGAGTCGACGAATGAGGCGCCAAGCTGATATTTGTAGTCCATGAGCGGTTTTCCGCCGTCGCAGATCCTGAAGGAAGACCCCGAATCATAGACGTAATAGATGCTGTCATCTGAACCGGTCTGTTTGGAGAACGTCGCGTACAGGAACTCCGGCTTGTCCGGAGAGGTTATGGCGCAGTCAAACAGCCGCTGAGTTTTCCCCTCCGGCTGTTCCAGTATGACAGGAAATGACGTGTGAGGGTTTCTTGAAGAAGACAGTCTGGAGGATGAAGCAGGCGTATCGGTACCGGCGGAAAAAGCGCTGCCGTCGTATATGCTGTTATCCGTCGAGTCAAAGAAACCCATCCGGATCTCAGGCGCAGATTCCGAGGGGTTGGAATACATCAGGATCCGGATGATGCCGTCCTGTGTCGTGGGCGTGAAGCGGCAGTAATACTGCATCGGCGCGGTGACGATGATCATCTCGTCACTCCAGACATCCAAATCGTCAGCGAACCGGTAGGCCCATCTGCTGTTGTTGACGCGGTAGAAGAGATAGTATCTGTTGCCGCTCCTGATGATCTGCGAATAACACGTCTTCCCGGCAGACTCCAGGACCGTGTCGCTGCTGAAGCGGCTGATGTCTCCGGAGGCGTCTGAGAGGCGGACATGGATCTCGTTGTCCGTATTGTGTCCGCCTGCGTAGACGGCCATAATCCGCCCGTCGTCAAGGAGAGTCAGCGCCAAGCCGTTGTGGTCGTCCGCGCCTGCCTGCTTGAGGGCAGTCTTCGTGACATGGCCGGTCTGCCGGTCATATTTCGCCACGCCGCAGTGGCCGTCCTTCGTCGCGTATCCCCAATATGTGGCGGCGTCCGAGGAGACCACCTGGGGATAATACCACCAGGACCAGATCATGTCGTCCAGCCCCTCGCCGTTGATGTTCAGAGCAGCAAGATGCCATTTGGCGTAAAGGGTGATGTCTCCGGTGCAGTCCTGAGGGATCTCCGAGATCTGCTTTGTATATTTCGCGTCCAGATACCATCCGCAGAAGACGTGGTTGTCCCGGGAAGGATCCGACAGTTTCACGGAGCTTCCCTCAATGTAGCTGTCTGGATTGTCGGGGGAGTTAACGCCGCCACCGAGTTCGTAGCGGATGCTGCTGACCACGGCGGCCTCTGGGTCGATGGGCACCCGGCCGAAGATCCGCTCAGCCGATTCATCGCTGACAAGGGATGGTCCGCCCAGCACGGCGCCGGTATGGACGTCTTTTTCGTGGGTATAGGTTTCGGCGCTCTGCGTATTCCCGTTCAGCGCCAGAAGGAGAGGCCCGCCCATGGCGTATGCCAGCGCCCCGCCGCAGAGTCCGTCGGGATAGTTGGCGCCGTAAGCGACGACGGCGTTCAGGGGATCGGGATAGAAGACGCCCGCCACGGCGGCGGATGTCTCATATCTGGTGAGTCCGCCGATCCGGGTCGTCGGTCCGAAGGAACGGAAGGTTTCCTCAATGGAGGTGTTGACGGCGCCGGTTCCCCCGATGATGTAGAACGTCCTGCCGCTGAGCGTGTCGAGAAATGCCTTCTGACTGTCCTGAACGCTTGTCTTGACCAGAAGGATGGGCCTTCCGGCGGCAGAAGCCGACAGGCTGTCGGCAAAGCCTGTCCCGCTGCAGATGAGGAGTTCATCTCCCACGTCGGTCTCCTGGAGGATGGCGATGTTCGTCGCGTATCTGTCTGCGCCCCAGAGACGCTTGACGTTGTACGCATCCAGACCGGCGGTGACCTTGTCGGGGACGACGGCGGATCCGCCCAGCAGATAGACAGTGCCGCCCGGCTCCAGGTTTTCTTCGATATACTGCCGGACCAGACTGATATGCTCCTGCGAACTGTCTGCCAGAAGGATGGGGGCGTTCTTTACGCAGGACAGGTAGCTGCCGGAGAGCGCGTCGGCAAAGTTCAGACCGCTGGCAATGATGACAGAGGGGAAGCGGTCGATGCCCAGCTGCGCCTTGTAGGCGTCCGCGATCCGGATGGCCGTCTCATAACGGGTGCGCCCGAAGTAACGGGCAACGTAGGAACCGGCGGGGCCTGCGGAAGCGGCATCCGGAGAAAGACCTGCCTCTGCCGCTGCGGGCTCAGCTGTTTCTTCGGCGTATACGGACAGGGGAGTGAAGACCGTCGACGCCAGAAGGCAGACGGCCAGAAGGGGAGAGAGCAGTTTTCTGATCAGTATGCGCATAACGGATGCCCTCCTGACGGATGCTCTGAAAAACGAGGAAAGAACTATCCTCAACTACAGAGTATAACACGGTGTGCGAACTGTGTCCACAGAATGACCGTGCGGAGTGGAAAAAGTACCGCGCCCTGCCAGGCAGGGCGCGGTACTTCTGTCAGTTTGTGAGAATGCGCTCAGGCGCGGCAGATGTTTACCATGCCAGGGTGCGGGTGCCCAGGACAACCTGCTTGATGGCGGTAGCGTCCTTGGCCGAGAGTTTGCCGTCGGGGAATGCGTCGCCGGCAAGCCTCTGCAGAGCCTCGGCAACCTCAAAGGTGGCGGTACCCAAGACCATCTGCTTGACCAGGGTGGCGTCCTTGGTCTCCACGGCGCCGTTCAGGTCTGCGTCGCCCTTCAGGGCGATGGCCAGGGTCACATCGGCGTCCGCAACGGTCACGGTGAAGGTGTGCGCGCCGTCAGCGTCCGTGCAGGGCAGGACCGTATAGGTTCCGTCGGCGTTCTTCACGGCGACCAGGCAGGTCTCGTCGCAGGTGACGGTGAAGGCGACCTCACCGGAATAGGACGCGCCTTCCGTCAGGCTGGTGACGGCCTTCTCTCCGGCGTAGTTCTCCACAATGATCTGATAACCGGCGGCGGCGCAGATCACGTCGGCGCGGTCGCGGATACGGATGCGGGGGAAGGGACCGTCGGGAGCGTTGAAGGTGTCGTCATAGGAGGCGAGGCCGGTGACCGTGATGCTGGCGCCTTCTATGCAGTTCTCCACGTCCTTGGCGGTGGTGATGTAGCCGTCGATGAACACGCGGGCCAGACCGCCGGCGGCATCCTTGACCATGATGGTCTGGATCAGGCCGTTGGCCAGCTCGAAACTCTCCACGGTGCCCTTGATGGTGACCAGCTTGCCCTCGGCGCTGCGGTCGTTCAGCTGGGCTGCGGTGATCTCGGTGGGTTCCACGGACCCGGATCCGATGATCTCAATGGTCTGAACCTGCAGCTCAGGCTCGGACTGATAGAAATCGGTGTGGCCTACGATGTGGACCTTGTCGCCGATCTTGAACTCGCCGGAGACGGGGAAGCAGCAGATGCCGGCGGTGTCGTCCTGCACGTAGATGCAGTCGAAGAAGGCGGTGTCCTTGTCATAGCCGGAGGCGTTGGAGGTGACCACGCCTTCGATGACGAAGCGGTAACCGGTATCGTTGGGATCGGAGGCGGCGCGGACGTCGGCGATGGACGTGACGGTATTCTCGGTCGCCTTGTCAATGACATCCAGTTCGACGGTGGCGGTGTAGGGGCCCTCTTTGCCGTTGAACTCGATTACGGCGGCTACTTCGACGGTGGTGAGCTTGGCGGTGTTAAACGTGTGAGTAAAGTTCACGGCCAGTGTGCCGTCGGCGGAGATGGTGTAGCCGGTGGTATCAGTGCCGATCACGGTCCCGCCCACGCTGTAGACCAGGCTCTTGACGGTAGCGGCCTGCTCCTCGTTGTTGTAGAAAGTAGTGACCAGGGTGGTCTCTTCACCCTTGTAAACGGGCTCGGCCTGGGACTTGATGTCGGTGATGCCGAGCTTCAGGGCTTTGCCGACCCAGACGGGGGCGGTGACAGCCAGATCGCCGTCCTTCTGGGTAACACGGACGAAGTAGTAGCTGTACTCGGGATCCAGTTCCACGGTGAGGTCGCCGTTGGCCAGTTCCGCGGCGTTGTCCCAGGTGTGGGCCACAGCGCCGCCGTTGCCCACCAGCTCCACCTTGGTGATGGAATCGGCGGCATCGGGATCGTACAGGGTGACCTCGATGTTCAGCTTCTCGGGTGCGTTCTCATCCGTAAAGATGGTGCCCATGGACTCGCCGTTCACGGTGTAAGTGATCTGCAGGTTCTTGTCTTCGGTGGCGTAGACCCGCAGATTGCGGATGGCGTCGTAGATGCCGGCTTCGCTGAAGTCGTTGGTCAGGATGACGTCGCGGGCATCGTTGGCGTTGCCCCAGCGGCCCTTGTGGTTATCCTGGTTGTTGGTGGGAGCCACATGCCAGCCCTTGTCCAGAGCCAGGATGTACTGCTCGTAGCTGGGATAGTAGCCGCCGGCGCCGATCTGGCCTTCGCCGTTGCCCACTTCCACCAGGAACATGTGGGCATCGGTCTCTTCATCCCAGTAGGAGAAGTCGGTGAAGTTGCCGAAGGTGCTGCCGGGATGGTTGAACTGGTTCAGGGAATCGCCCTTGTTGATGGTCTCGTAGTAGAGCTTCATGCCCGCGTCGCCGGTCTTGCTGTTGAGAGCGGCGTTGTTGCGGGAGACGAGGCCGTCGGAATCGAAGGTGTTGATGTGGCCGGGACCACCGGACCAGGTCATCTCAAAGCCGGCGACGGCCAGCAGATTGCCTTCCTGCTTTTCATTGAAGGAAGCGACCTTGCTCTTGTACTCCTCCCACAGAGCCCGGCTGGCGTCGGTCATGAGGGACTTGTCGTTAAGGGCGTCGGCGGGGTTGGCGGCGGAGGTGGTGTCGAAGTAGTTGGAGTGGTCGGTGAAGGCCACGAACTGCACGTTGGCGCTCTCCGGCAGGGAAGCGATGTAATCCAGGGCGGTATCCAGAGAACCGGAACCGTCGGAATAGGTGGTGTGGGAGTGGAGCTGACCGAAGTACAGCTGATAGCCGGAGGTGCCCACGATGAAGGTCCAGCTCTTCTCGGCTTCCTTGCCGTCGGCGCGGACCGCTTTGATCACCACGGTGGTGCGCCCGTCGGCAAGATCCTCGGTGGGGGTATAGGAGAGGACGCCGTTTTCAAATACGGGATGGACGGTCTGGCCGTTGATCGTCATGGTGAAGGTCGGGGCGTCGCCCACGTTGCCCACCTTGGCGGAGATGACCGGCCGCTTGTCGTCCCGGGTCTGGGCGTTGGGAGCGGGAGTCAGATCCTCAAAGAAAGGCAGATCGATGATCTCCACCGTCTTCTCTCCGGTGTACTGGATGCCGTAACTGTTGTTGACGGTAACCGTGATGGTGAACTCTGTCAGACCCGGCTGATCGATGTCGTCGGCGGGGATGGTGAAAGAGTAACCCTTGCCGTCCGGGGAGGCCTCGTATTCAGTGACGGTGCCGGTCTTGGTGCCGGCGGTGTAGGTGATCTGGATGCTCTCGATCGAGGGAGCCAGATCATCCAGGGAGAAAGCCGAGGTATAGTCCTGCTCCACATACCGGAAGTCTTCGCAATCAAAGACCACGGAAGGATCCTGTACGATACCATCACGGATCTCGGTGCCGTCTGCCGTCTCAAAGAATTTGAAAAGGTAGATGTTAATATCGTTCTTGGGAGAATAGGTCCAGCCAGAGAACACCGAACTGAAGTATTCTATGCACACCGGAGTGCCGCCGTAGCTGGCGTCTTTGTTGTAGATGAAGTAACCGTTGTCTTTCTCGGTCAGGAACCACTTGGCGTTTTCGGGCGCGGAGCCGTCTTCGTTCTTGTCCGCGAAGAACAGTTCTTCAGCGTTGTTGGTGGCCAGAAGCTTGCCGTTCACCTCGAAACTGTAGTAGCGGCCCATGGAGTCCACGGTGAAGACATAGGCGCCGTTGCCGGCCTTGGCCTTATTATTCTCAATGGTGGTGGGGACGGCGGTCAGGGAATAGGTAGCTTCCTTCTGGAGACCCAGAGAAGAACCGGCTTCGGCGTTGTAGATCACATACTGCTTGCCTTTCTCCAGAACCTTGTCCCACTCACCGTCGTCGTAACCCACGAGGGCATCGTCGGGATTCACCAGATAGAACTGAAGAGCGTAGTCAGTACTGGTAAGCTGGTTGGAATAGGGGGCATAGCCGGAGAAAACCTCCGTGTCGTTGCGCTTATAAGCCTCAATGTAGACCGGAAGAGCGGTATTGTTCTTCTCAATGGTCAGAGTGCTGTTCTTGATGTACCAGGTGTGGTTATCTGCACTGAAGGGCAGCAGATTCCAGTCATGCACCGTTTCACTGTTGTAATCCGGATTCACAGTCAGTTCGGCGTATGTACCGCTGGGCCACACAGATATGCACTGGGTCTCATCGTTGTTGGAATAGAAACTGTAGGTGCCGTTGTCGTTGACCTTCACTTTCCAGACGTAGTCAGTAGTGAAGTTGACAACCTTCCCCTCCTCGATAGTGGCGGCGTTGGCCTTCAGGTACCAGTCGCCATTGGGTTTACTGCTGACGGCAGTCTGGTGAGTGGGGCTGTAGATGGCTACGGTGGTGCCGTCGGTCAACTGGGACAGGTTGGTGACCAGGTCGCCGACAGGCTCATCGGGAATCTCAGGCTCGGCGCCCTGCTTGTAGAACTGGATGCCGTAGGCGGCGGCAGTGGGGGCGCTGCTACCGTACAGAGTGAAACCGCTGTAGTACTCCAGATACATCTTGCCGTTGCTGTTGGACAGATCGTCAAGACGCAGGAAGTAGGTAAAGTCGGAGGCGTTCGGGCCGGTGGGCGTCCAGCTGGTGCTGGTGGCGCCGGTGACGACCAGGTTGTTGTAACTGCCGCTCACCACGCCGCCCAGCGTGTAACCGTCCTGGGTAAAGGTGAGGGTATTGTCGGCGTTGACTGTGACGGTCCACACCACGGAGGTGTCGGCGGTGGTGATGACGCCATCCGTGGGCGCCAGGGCCACGCCGGCGATCTTGTAGCCGGAGAGGGTGTTGCCCACGCCCATGCCGCTGCCGGCGTTGTAAAGGATGACCTTGTCGCCGGTTGCGAGGGTCGAGGAAAGGCCATAGGATTCTCCCTCAGGCTCGACAGGTGTCTCGGTGGCGGGCCTGACAAGCTTGAAGAATGTCATGCCAAAGGCACCCTCAGAAATCGTGGAGGTGTCATACAAGGAAAAATCATTGCTCTTGGCGTACCATTCCAGATAGATTTTCCCACCCTCGCTCTCATATTTGCTGGTCATGGTGGGATTGTAAACATAGAAGGAGTGGTTTTCTTCATTGCATTCCGTCAAAGCCCAAGTGACATTGTCTTCAGCGGAGAGGGTCAGGTTGTTGTGGATTCTGGAACCGTCTTCGACCTGCTTGCCGGCCAGAGTGTTCTCGCCTTGGATGAAGGTATAGGTGCCATCCTCATTGACCTTGACAGTCCATTCAGATGTGGCAGCCTCGTTAGGCGTGGCGGCAATGATACGGTTTTCAGATACAGTCTGCGAGGTAAAGTCCTTACCTTCGAGATAATAGTCTTTAAAAATAACAGAGGTAAGGGCCTTGGTGTTGCCGGCGTTGTAGATCAGCACAACGTCACCGTCAGCCAGGGCAGCCGTCAGTTCGTAGACGTTCTTTGTGGCTTCCACCTCGGGGTAGGGATCGTCGGAGGCCTTGGTAATCTCCGTTGCCACAGTGTTGCGCAACTGCAGGGTGGTGTTGTTCACACCCACAGCGGCCTTTACGCTGACCGTATCGCCCACAGCCAGATCCCAGACGCCGTCTGTTTTGCCCACGACGGCCTTGTAGATCTGGATGGTTTTGTTATCGGCGTCCTTCAGGGTCACATTGGGGTTGGCGTATGTGCCATTTTTGTCATAAACCTCGGTGACCTCAAGGTCCTTGAGTTGCACGTAAGTGCAGATGTCGGCGGTGGTTAGGGCGCCGATGGTGGACTCCTTGGCTGTCAGCGTCAGGCCTTTGGATTTGACAAAGGTGGCGCTGGAGAGTTCGGGAAGACCCCTGAAGGTAGCCCGGGTACCAGTACCGATGATGGTATCGCCCAAGGTGATGCCGCTGGGGGTTTCAGCAAAGTATAGGCAGATGCCGCCGGTGGCGTCCTGTACATAGATGTTCGTACCGTCCACCATGGTGACGACGCCCTTGACGGTGAAGGACGTATCGGTCTCACCGGCCAGAGCCTCGGCGATGGTAACATACTCGGGCTCCTCCGGCTCCGTAGAGCCGGTCTTGATGATCTCCGCTGCGTCAGTGTTGCGCAGCTGCAGGGTGGAATTGTAGATACCAACAGCGCCGGTGAAGTCGATGGTATTGCCTGCCGCCAGTTCGGTTTCGCCCAGCACGGCCTTGTAGATCTGGATGCTGTTGGTGCTGTCCTCCACCGTAACGGTGGTGCCGGACACGGCGGTGACCGTCAGATCCTTGATGGTCACGTAGGTGCAGATGTCGGCGGTGGTCAGCTCACCAATGGTGGTCTCTCTGGCGGCGAGGGTCAGGCCCTCGGAATTTTCAAAAGTCGCGCCGGAGAGTTCGGGCAGACCATTGTAGGTGGTTCGGGAGCCGGTGCCGATAACGGTGTCGCCCAGGGCGATGCCGGAGGGAGCCTTGGCGAAGAACAGGCAAATGCCGCCGGTGGCATCCTGCACATAGACGTTCCTGCCGTCCACCAGGGTGACTACGCCCTTGACAGTGAACGTACCGGAGGAGGCCGCCAGTGCCTCGGCCACGGTGCTGATGGTGGGCTCCTCCGGCTCCTCGGGAGCGGAGGTCAGCTTCCAGAAGTTCAGCGTCTGGTTGGCGATGTTGCCGGTGGTGTTGGTGTAGGCCCGCCAATCCTGGGCAACACTGTTGTTGTCGATGTATATGCCCAGATAGCGCTGGGTGCCGGCGGTGTCCAGGGCGGTCAGATAGCCGCTGGCCTCGTCCACCGTCCAGGAGGCGGAGGTGCTGCCGATCCGGACGGAGTTGTTCTTGCCGGCGCTGTCCAGGTAGAGGTAACTGCCGTCCCTGGTCCGGATGGCGCAGCCCTCATCGGACTTGGTCACGGCCCATCCGAGGGCGGAAGCGTACCCCCCGGTGGTCAAGGTGTCGCCGTCCACGGTGCCGGTGACGGCCAGGGGCTGGCCTTGGCTGCCGCCTCCCGTGGTGGGCAGGACCCAGGTGGTATCGCCTTTGGTCATGGTGATGGCCACGGTGTCTTCGGACGTGATCTCATCGAGAGTCGTCTTGGCCCATGTGGCGCTGTCGGTGTCCTCTGCGAAGATGCTGACCGGAAACAGGCTGAAAAGCATGCATGCGGCGAGCAGCAGGGAGAGGATCTTGCTCGTGGTGCGTTTTCTCATATGGCGTCCTCCTTATAGACTGTCCTGTCATTTGACAGCCATAATATAACATGATAATTATACCAAAGAAGGCTGGAGATTTCCAGCACTTTTTGGACATGTCGGAGATGAATTCCGTTCATTGACACAAGGACGGAAACTTGTTATGCTACACTCAGTAAACGATACTGCACGGGAGTTGGGACCCATGAAGGAGCAGAGGGAAAAAGTCGCCTGGACCGCCTGGCTGAAAAGGGAAAAGTGGAGCATTGCGGCGCTGGCGGTGCTTGCTGCGGCGTTTTTGATCGCGTGCCTGATTCTGCGGCCGGAAAGCGGCAGCGAACAGGGAGCGGAGTACGTAGAGTATGAGAAAGCCGTGATCACCGAGGTGCTGAGCGACAGCACCCAGCAGGATCCGGCTTCCGACGGAGCCTGGCGGGGAGAGCAGACGCTGCTGGCGGAGATCAGAAGCGGACAGTATGCCGGCGAGACCATGATGGTCTACAACTATGTGGGCCCTGTCTACGGCGTACCGCTGAAGGAGGGAGACGGAGCGTCTCTGAGCATCTCCACCTATGCCGACGGGAACCACACCGCCACAGTCTATGAGTATAACCGCATCCCGGCCCTGATCGGCGTGGTGGCGCTTTTCTTCCTGGTAACGGTGCTTGTGGGGCGGGGAAGGGGGATCAGGTCCTTCCTGGGACTCGCCGTCACGGTGGTGTGCCTGTTCGGAATCCTCTTCCCGCTGCTGATGCGCGGTGCGCCGACCCTTCCGACAGTGTTTCTGGTCTGTGCCTTCATCGCTGCCATCAGCTTCACCATCCTGGGCGGAGTCCACAGAAAGACGGTGTGCGCTTTTCTGGGCACCGCGGCCGGCACGGCTATCGCGCTTGTGTTCGGTCTGATGGGACAGGCTCTCGCCCGGGTGGATGGCCTGCGGCTGTCCGACGTGCAGCCCCTGCTGCAGCTGCGCCAGACCGGTACGCCGCTGGGCCTGCGGGGACTTCTGGTGGCCGGAATCGTGGTCAGCGCTCTCGGCGCCGTGATGGACGTGGCCATGAGCATTTCCTCCGCATTGGAGGAGGTCCATGCCGCCAATCCCTCCTTGAAGGGCAGGGATCTGTTCCGCTCCGGCATGAACATCGGCCGCGATATGGTGGGCACCATGACCAACACGCTGATCCTGGCCTTTCTGGGCAGCAGTTTCACCCTGATCCTGTATCTCTATTCCCTGGGGCTGTCCCGCTATCAGCTGATGACCTCCGCTTACGCCGCTACGGAGATCATCAGCGGCGTAGCCAGCAGCATCGGGATGATCCTGGCCATTCCCCTGACGGCACTGATCAGTTCCGCCCTGCTGGGCAGAAAGACAGCCAAATAAGAATGAGGTAAAAAACGAACAGCGGAGAGGCCCGGCCCGGACCTCTCCGCTGTTTTCAATCTGTCTGGAGCGAAAAATCAGCCTTCTTCAATGAACATACCCGTCAGTTTCGGCACATGGAACCTACCGGAAAAGAGGTCGCACTTGCAGAGGAAGGAATAGAAAACGTCGAACCCGTGTCCGCACAGGGACTCGTAGTTTCCCTGCCCCTTGGCCAGGATGACGTCCGCCGTACACAAAACATCCTGAGCCTCCGGAGACAGCAGCCTGCAGACCGTGCCGGCGATGGCTGTGCCGTTGGAGACGATCCGGGCGACGCGGTCAAGACCCACATAAACGGCATCCTCAGCCGTGGCATCGTTAAGGACCTCATCACCCCGCACCATGACGGCGAGTTCAAGGTGTGCAAACCGTTCCTTGAGCTGCTGGAGAAACAGCTTGTCCAGCACGATCTCACCGCAGTTGTCGGCAATCAGGAGAAAACGGCGGCCGGAAGCGCAGCGGGACAGGAAGACGTCCATGGTCCCTCTGTCCCCGGGGCTCAGAACGGCGTCGTCGAAGAGGGCGAGAAAGGTCGTCTCGTCCACATCGTCCATGGCACCGAAGTCGATATAGTTGCCGATACGGGAAAAGAGGAAGGCGGTCTCCAGCGGATCGGGCGAAGAGGCGATGCGGGTCTTGAGGGTATCTTCCAGAGAGAGGACCAGATCATTGTACCGGCGTTTGATCTCGCCGAACGGCCTCCGCTCTCCCAGCAGCCGTTCCTGGACCCGGTCAAAGAGATAGACCAGATAAGGAGCGCAGTCATCTTCACCCCGGTTTTCGATGATCGACCGGATTTCCGCGAGATAGGCGGGATCGCCCAAAATGCTCATCTGCCGCCTGTAAAGACAGCCGGCACAGACTTCTGACATCCGCATGGCGTTCCCTCCCGCTTTTTGAGTATGACAAAAGGCACCCACGGGGGTGCCTTCTGTTCTGGAGCAGGATACGGGAATCGAACCCGCCTCCTCGGCTTGGGAAGCCGATGTACTACCGATGTACTAATCCTGCACGACGCAGTCATTATAGCAGACAAAAAAGAAGTTTGCAACCGGAAAATCTGCGAAGAAAAGAAAGGGGCAAATAGACCTTGTTTTTTCTTCTCGAAAGCCTTATGATAATATACAGGATAGAATACGTTTATATTCAGGAGGCGGAACTATGATCCAGGTCAATCTGTCCAATGTCCACCCGTTTATCCCCCTGCCGTACGAGGCGGCACTGGCGCCGCGGCTCCGAATCGCCGGGAGGCATCTGCAGAATCAGGACGGCGTCGGCGGCGAGTATACCGGCTGGGTCCGACTGCCGGAAAACTATGACCGGGAGGAGTTCGCCCGGATCAAGGCCGCCGCCAGGCGGATCCAGAGCGACTCCCAGGCACTGGTGGTCATCGGGATCGGAGGTTCCTATCTCGGCGCCCGCGGCGCTATCGAATGCCTCTGCTCCCCCAACTACAATCTGAAGAAGAAAAACACCCCGAATATCTACTTCGCCGGCAACGGGCTCAGCTCTGATTCCCTCACGGAGATCCGGGAACTGCTGGAAGGGGTGGATTTCTCCGTCAACGTGATCTCCAAATCCGGGACCACTACGGAACCGGCGGTGGCATTCCGCTTTTTCCGGCAGATGCTGGAGGAGCGGTACGGCGCCGAAGGCGCGGCGCGCCGGATCTACGCGACCACCGACAAGGCGCGCGGTGCGCTGAAGACCCTGGCGGACAATTCCGGGTATGAGACCTTCGTGGTGCCCGATGACGTGGGTGGCCGCTACAGCGTGCTGACTGCCGTAGGACTGCTGCCAATCGCGGTGGCGGGTGTCGATATTGACGAAATGATGGCCGGCGCGGCTGAAATGATGCAGCAGTGCGTGCTGGAGGATATGGAGGCTAACCCGGCGTGGAGATATGCCGGGGCCCGTTATCAGCTCTACCGTACCGGAAAGAAGATCGAGATCCTGGCGGCCTATGAGCCCAGCTTCCGCTTTATGGCGGAGTGGTGGAAACAGCTTTACGGCGAATCCGAGGGCAAGGAAAACAAGGGACTGTTTCCTGCCAGCGTGGAATTTACCGCAGATCTTCATTCCATGGGACAGTATATCCAGCAGGGCGAGCGCAGCCTCCTTGAAACGGTCGTGCGTTTCGGCCCGTCCGCCAGCGAAAACCTGGTACCCTTCGAGGAGAGCAACGGTGACGGGCTGAATTTCCTGGCCGGCAAGTCCATGGATTTCATCGCCCGGCAGGCGATGGACGGCACCCTTCTGGCCCACGTGGAAGGCGGCGTGCCCAACATCATCATTGAGACCGGATCTGTCAATCCCCGGACACTGGGCGAACTCATCTACTTCTTCGAATATGCCTGCGGCCTGAGCGGATACCTGCTGGATGTGAACCCGTTCGACCAGCCGGGTGTGGAAGCATACAAGAAAAACATGTTCGCTCTGCTGGGCAAGCCCGGCTATGAGGAGCTGCGGGCACAGCTGGAGGAGAAGCTGAACCGCTGACCGGGAGATCGGTTTTCTCCGTTGCACTTTCCCGGGGACTATGATATGGTAAATACAGGGGATTCAGCCGATCCCCGTTGTATAAATGTTATAAAGGAGTGATTTCTTATGGTCAGGCTGATCATGGGCGCCAAAGGGGCCGGCAAGACCAAGCAGCTCATTGAGCTGGTCCACACCGCGGTGGAGAGCGAAGCCGGCAGCGTAGTCTGCATCGAACCCAGCTCTGATATGAAATTCAATATCAGCTACAACGCCCGGCTGGTGAATGCCAGTGAATATAACCTGAATTCCTTTGAATGCCTGCGGGGCTTCCTGTGCGGCCTCTATGCCGGCAATTACGATATTTCCCATGTGTTTGTGGACAACCTGTGCAAGATCGTCGGAAGTGACGACATGAACGGAGTGGCGAAGCTCCTCAACTGGATGGATCGTTTCAGCGATGAGAACTCCGTGAAGTTCACCGTGACGATCAGCGGTGAGGAAGAGGACCTTACCGAGGATCTGCGCCGCTTTGTCTGAGCAGAATGAAAAAGCCCGCTCTCACCGGAGAGCGGGCTTTTTTTGACGGTCAGACGGTTTCTCTGTAAACGGGGCTGTCAAAGTCCCGGACGATCTCGTCCCGGACGGTATCCCGGACATAGACCCAGTTGGTCTCGTCAAAGGCCAGGCGCATAGCGAAGTCCTTGGCCTCAAAAATATCATTTGTCTGAAAGAAATCGCGATAGGCGTCCTCCGGTTCGTTGATCCGGCGCCACATGATGTGAAACCGCATGGCGGACCTCCCTTTGCACAGAGTGGGGTATTTTTTAGTATACCCGAAACAGGATGAAAAATCAACGGTGTCTTTGGCCAAAAAACCGGGTCAAATTTCGGTGAAAAATCAGTACGGAAAAGAGGAAAAATCTCTTTTTCCCCGGGCGGTCCTGATGTATAATATCACTTGATATTTGTTATAGAGAAGAGAGCGGGGGATCTGCCTTGAAACTGGGATTTGACAACGAGAAATACCTGAAACTCCAGGCGGAACACATCCGGGAGCGGCGGGCCCAATTCGGCGGCAAGCTGTATCTGGAGTTCGGCGGCAAGCTCTTTGACGACTATCATGCATCCCGCGTCCTGCCCGGCTTTGAGCCGGACAGCAAGATCCGCATGCTGGCCACCATGCGGGACGAGGTGGAGATCGTACTGGCTATCTGCGCCGCGGATATCGAGAAGAACAAGGTCCGGGGCGACCTGGG
>JAEEGL010862850.1_pt1 | contig 22304 bp, 17 predicted proteins | sample 9134231 | NCBI WGS metagenome assembly JAEEGL01 (sample SAMN16246548, study PRJNA631951) | gut metagenome | biome: gut microbiome; feature: rumen; material: fiber-attached | host: Bos | place: Iran: Karaj | collected 2018-10 | reverse complement strand
TAGAAATTTTTATTTATTTCAAATTAAAAACTCTTCTCATAATAAAACGCTTAGATTTAATAAAATTAAACAACAATAGGACCATCTGTTAATTCTGAATCATCATTAGGATTTTCGATTTTTTTTAGTTCAATATATTTTTTTCGAGAAAATAAAAGTTCATTATAAATACAAACACCAAATATTAATATAATGAATCCAATACATTGTAAAATTCCAAATTTTTCTTGATTTGTTTTATCAATAGGCAAAAGGAAAAATATCCAAATAAATAATGAAGTTAAATTATATAAAACAACATTACTTGTTGCATTAGCTACATTTGTAATAGTAATATAACAATAATTATAAGCAATTAAAACAAAAAATTGAAATACTATAATAAAAATAATAATTTTTTTATTTATAATTTGATTAAAAGCAAAAAAAAAATTTTCTAAATATAAATTTCCATTTTGGTCTTTAATACAAATGAATTCAAAATATTTTCCAAATTGAATTAAACTGAAAAATAACATTAAAATCATAGAAAAAACTGAGCCAAATAATCCTTCAAAACCTAATAATTTAATTGGATGACATTTTCTAGTTCTTAATAAATATTCTTCAGATATTGCATGAAAAGAAGTGAAAATATTACATAAAATACAAAAGATAATTCCAAAAATTGTTTCCTTTAATCCCTTACTTTGTTCTTGATCATCATTTATAGCACTTAAACTAATAAAAAATAATCCAATAATTAAAAGACAAACCCCAAAGAAATTATGTTTAGAATGTTTATTTTTAAGAAAAAAAATTGATAATAAAAAAACACCAATTGTATTTCCTCCATCAAACATTGTTGTTATACTTGCTGCAAGATTTTCATATGACAGTATTCCAAAACATGATGAAAATAAATCAAAAATTGAAGGAATTGAAATTAAATAAATATTCATTTCTTTTTTTGTTAAATTATCTTCAAATTCATTTATTACCTTATCTTCTTTTTTTAAATAACAATAATATGTTATTAATCCTGTTGTTTCTGAAAGAAAAAGAATAAAACTATATATAATTGGGTGTTTAAAATCAGAATCTAAACTTTTTATTGATTGAAGAATTTTTACTGATATTCCCATAGTTGAACCCGTGAAAACAAATAATGAATAAAGAATTGGTTTATTTTCTAAAACAAACATTTTTTTTTAAATAAATAATAATATTTAAATAATAATTGTGAGAAATTATTTGATTTAAAATTTTTTTCTAAAAATTAAAATCATTTTTAAAAATTTTATGCATTGGTCTTTCTACTTTAAGTTTATGAATTGTTTTAAAAAATAATTGAAATTGATTTAATTGAAAGATAAAGATTTATTTTTTTTAATTTAAATTTTATTGAGATTGATAAATAAATGAATTACGATGAAATTAATTATGGTGAAAAAATTGAAACTTTTAAATTAATGATAGAAAATCAAAATGATGATATTGCTTTAAATTACTTACAAAGAACTAATTGGGATGAAGAAAAAGCTGTTAATTTATTTAATCAAGAAAATAAAACTATTCCTCAATCTTTTAATTATAAAATTAATAATGATAGAAATTTAAATAATTCTTATTCTCCTTCATTTAAAAAAAAATCATTTGATTTTTCAAAATATGAACAATGCCCTATAATTTATCCTGAAAAAGAAGGTTTATTAAAAGGGGTTATCAATTTTTTTAAAAAAACTTATTCAAATGAATATGGAATTCCAAATTTTAAATATTTAAATGGATATGCTTCAAGTTATGAATTATTTATAAATTTATTGAAAAATAGATTAGGAATTATATTTGCTTATGATGATAACAGTTTGATAACTATGAAAGGAATAGTAAATGCTATTATACAAGATCCTTCTTGTAGGTCTTTATTTAACAATAAAACTGTTTATCCTCTTTATAATTTAAGTTTTGTGGGTAAAGAAATTTTATCTAATATTTTTTGCAATAAATTGCCAATTATGTTAGTTTGTAAATATATTGATGAAGGTTCTTTTTCTATAATAAAAAAAACAAAACCAGGATACTTATCAATAGAATCATTAAAGGAAACAATAAAAAGTGCAGAAAATTTAATAGAATCAAGCATTGATAATAGTTCAAATAATAATATATCAATTAGCCATATCAAACCTAATAATGATATAAAAAAAAATGAAAATAATTCTCTAAATTTAAATTCAGAATCTTTATATAATGATTTTTATTATGACCAATATACAGATTATTTAAGTAATGGAAATATAATTGCTCAACAAAAAAGAGAATTAGAAGAACTTGAAAGAAAAGAAAGAGAAAAAAATGAGAGAGAGAAAAAAAAATTGGAAGACAAAAAAAAAGAAGAAATTAGAATTGAAAATGAAAAAAGAAAAAAAGAGGAAGAATTAAAATTATTAGAAGAAAAAGCAATGATGTTAAAAAATTCACTACCAAAAGAACCTGAAGATTCAAATCCAGATAAATGTGTAATTATTTTTAGATATCCTGATGGATGTAAAAATATTGAAAGAAAATTTTTAAAAACAAATAAAATACAAATTTTATATAATTTTATTGAAAGCCTTGGAAGAGAAATTTATTCAGAAGATAATATTACAAAGTTTACATTAATTCAGACTTTTCCGTTTAAAAAATATGAAAATAAAGAAAAAACTTTGGAAGAAGAAGGATTATTTCCTAATGCAATGTTACAAATAAAAGAAATAAGTTAATAATATATTTTTTTCAATTTAAATTTATTATTATTCAAAGTAGAATATAAATAAAATTGTTTCTTGATGTAAAAATCATTCAAATATACAATTTATAAAAAATGAATAATATTTTATAAGTCTTTAAAAACGAACAAAAAGAGATTAATAAAATACAATTAAATTTCATTATTGATTTGTGAAAAAAATGAATTTCAATCTAAATTACATAAAAATAGGGAATTTATAAAATTTATTATTTTAATTATTCATTATTTAAATAAAAAATAAATCAACAAATCAAAATAAAAATTTCATTTGACTAATATAAATCTTAAAATTCATTGAATAATTGAATCTATTTTAATAAATGTTTTTTTCAAAATTTCCGAATGTAAATATAATAAATTTGATATAAATCATTTTTACAAAATTTCTTGTATTTATGTTCTATTATTTTTATATATTAATAAAACTCCTATACCAATATACATAATTATACAATTTATTAATAATAAAAACTTAATAGTTTTTAATTTTGAAAGATTAATTTCATCAGATTTTATTATGACATAAGCTTTATCTAAAAGAGAAAAAAGAGAAATAGCTTTTAAATCTTTAAAAAATGTAATCATGTATTTTTTCATAAAATAAAAACCTAAAATCCATTCATCTTTTAATTTTATATCACTTCTAAAAATAAATATCATTTTATCTTTATGCTTTTCAAATAATTCAGAAGGAGAAAAAATACAAGCAATATCATGAAAAACTAAGTTAATTATATCTACTTGGCTATATATTTTTTTTTCATTATTTATATCACATTCAAATGTATAGGTTATATAAATTTTTTTTAATTGACAATATCCTTTAAAATAATTAATTTTGTTTAAATATTCTAAAAAAGATAAAGGACAAATAATATATTTAGGTAAATTAGAAAAAATAGCAGAAGAAGAAATTTTAATAATATTTTTCCTTATTATATATTGAATTTTTGGATAATCAATATTTGGAATTGTTTCTTTCGGTAATTCACCAAAAAAAATATAAGTTAATTCACTTCTCCATTTCTCATCTTTTTCATCTAATTTAATATAAGAAACATATTCATGAAATTGAATTAAATTTTCATGATAAAAACCAATAAATAAATTCCCTTTTCCATATTTATAATAAGATAAAGAAAATAAATTATATTCTATTTTTTTCTGTTTATATAATTGAAGAATAAAATCTTCGTTGTCATCATCAAATTGTTTTGCCAAACCAAAAATTCCTTTATAAGGAATTTGACTTATTTCATTTTTTTCTTTAATATAAAATTTAAAATTGAGTAAAGAACAATTTTCTATATTATTATCCTTATTTCCAATAATATATTGATCATAATACGATTTAATATATATTTCTTTGTTTTCAGGATATAATAAAGTAATTTTATTTGTTTGATTGCCCATTCTTTCAGGTAATATTTTAATTACATTTTCATCTATCCAAGTTTTATTTGAAGTCAAATCTATAACTTGAGAAACTAAAATTTTATCATTGCTTATTTTATTTTGAATGTATAAATAGTCATCACTTTCATTTAATGATAATTCAATAATAATGTTTTTATTACTTCTTTGAGTAATTATTCTTTTGGAAAATATACATAGAAAAATAATAAAAAATGACATTAAATTATCTTTTAATAAATATATTTAAATAATCAATTCAAAGAAAAACAAATATTTTTTTAAAATCTAATTAATAAAATAAAATTGAGAAATAAAGTTAAAAAAATTTATTTACCTAACAACAACCTTTCTTTTTATTATTATTTTCAATTAATTGGTTTTTATCAATTTTTAAACCTTTACTTATTTGTTTTTTAGATTTACAATTATCTTTCATATAATCAATTAAAACTTTAAATGCCTGATCAACATTACTTCCACTTTTTGCAGAAGTAAAGAAATTTTTACATTTATATTTATTACAAAATTGATTAATTACTTGGTTATTTTGATTAATTACATCTTTTGAATTAAGTAAATCATATTTATTACCACAGATAACAAAAAAAACATCATTGCTATTAACTTCAATAATTTCTCTTGCCCATTTTTCAACTTTTGGAAAAGTATCATTAAATTTAGAAACATCATAAACTAATAATGCTGCAATTGCATCTTTATAATAAATTGTATTTAAAGAATTAAAAATTTCTTGCCCTGCTGTATCCCATATATTTATTATAACTTTTTCACCATTTTTATTTATTTCCTCTTTTTTAAAAAAAGAAGGATTATTTGTACTCACTTCAGAAGAATCAAATTTATTATTAAAGTATCTTTTTAATAATGAAGTTTTACCGACTCTTCCTTCACCTAATACACAACCCTTTAATCCTGTTGCCATTTTTTTATGTTTCAAAAAATAATTTTATAAATTTAAGTTTTTAATATTTTTAGGGATTAAAAAATTATAATTCATTTTCTTTTCTTAAAAATATATTTAAATGATTAAATTAAATAATAAATTCAAAAAATATAAAGAAGAAAAATCAATGTTTAAATACTGTCATTATTTTTTTTAAATAAAATCATTATTTTAACTTAACTTAAAAAATGTAAATAAATGAATTATATACTAAATGTTAGTAGGCACACCTAATTTAATAAGAATAAACGGATAAAAATCTTCACTTTCTTTTAATTCTTCTTTAGTTCCATACCAACCTTCATCATTGGTATCATTAAAAGTTTTAATCATTGTTGAAACACATTTCTGTTCTCTTCCCTGAGAAGTGAAAACAATACAAGAATAATAATCTGAAGTTCCATATTTTAAACTTGATTCAACATATAATCTTAAAAATTTTAAATGTAAAAGTCCATAATAGACTTCTGAATATCCTGAAGTAGAATTTCTAATTAAAGTGATTTTTTTTTCTTTAATACTTAAACTTAATTTTTCTATTTCTCTTTCTTCTTGAGGTTTTCTTTTAATTTCTTCAGGATCATAATCTCTACTTTGAATTCTTAAATTACTTTGTAAATTTTGTTTAAACTTATCTTTAATATGTTTCATAACTACAACTCTAAATAAACTCATTTTTTCATCTTCTTTTAAATCAATTCTCAAAGCAGATAAAGGTAAAACATATCCATCACCATAATTCATATAATTTTTTAAGAAATTATCAATTAGAGAAATTGGAACAAAACATAATATTGTACATAAATAATCAGTAGTTATCATTTTATCTTCTGATTTAGAAACAATTTCTCTATAATCTACTTTCATTAAAGATAAAGCATCACTTTCTCCTTTTTTTTTTAATTGAAGTTTTTTTACTTCATTTTGATATTCTTCTGTTTTTGCTTTTAAATTTTGGAAAGTTGCATTAAATTTTTCATTTATTTTGTTTAATATATCTGGAATTGTTTTTTGATTTTTTGGATATCTACTTTCATCCCATGAAAATTGAGAAATTCCTTCTTCAATTTTAACAATTGTTCCTTTTATATTTACACTTAATTCTTGTTTAGAATCTAATTCATATATTTTTTTTTCTAAGTTTTTTAAAAAAGATTCTATTTCTAAATCATTTTTTATTAATTCATCATTAATTTTTAATAACGAATCTAAATTGTCTGTAACTAAATCTTTCATTATTCCCAATTCTAAAGGTACAACTTTTTTTTGATCTATTCCACTTAAAACTTTACTTTTTAAATAATCTGCGAATTCCCTTGTTGAATATGTTAATTTTTGTTTGCTTAAAGTAAAAAATAAAACTACCATTTTTCGGATATTATAATTACTTATTCTATAATAAGTTATTTAAAATATTTTATTTATGATTATAGAGAAAAAAGAAATATATTAGGTTAAAAAATATTTAAAAAAAATAATTTACAAATATTAACATAAAATTAAAATTTAAGAGGCGGATATATCTTCTAAACAAATTTTATCCAAAATAGTTCCATTTGAATTACCATCTTGTTCATAATATGGTTGAGTTGAAAATAAATTTACACATTCAGAAAAAGTAATTTGTTTATTATTATTAGGATCAATTAAAGTTAATAAAGTTACAACATTTTCTTTTAATTTATTCCCAAAAATATTCATATTATAAAGCATATTAATAAATTCTTCTTCATTAATAATTCCATTATTATCATTATCAAATTTTTTAAAAATAATTACAAAATTTTTCAAATATTTTTCTCTTAATTTAATTTGAAACTCATGTAAAACTTTAATTAAATCTTTGAAAGGAATATTATATTCATCTTTAGTTTTACTTAAATTTATAATTTCTTCTCTTGTTAATTTTTTTTCAGTATCAAATTTATTTTTATAATATTTTTTTTTAATTAAATCATAAATTTTATTTTCTAAAAGTTTAGCATCAGGAGCTTCATATAAATAAGAAATAATTTTTTTCCATTCTTCTTCAAATATAAAACCATTAATTCTTTGATTAACCATAAAGTTAATATCTTCAATTCCTTTTAATGGGAATTTATTTTTAAAAAAAAAATTTAAAATATCAATAATACTTTGCTTTAATTTTCCAAAAACGAATCTTGAATTTTCTTCTAATTCATTTCTTAATATTTTTCCAAATAAACAAATCTCAGAATCTTCAGAAGAAAAAATTTTAATTCCATTAATTATATTAGAAGCCCATTCAATTATAATAGATTTCAAACCATATTTTTGATTTAAATAAGTATACATATGTTGTTCTAAAGTTTCTCTTGGTAATTTATTTTCATCTGATTTTTTATCAAAATCTTCTTTTGATTTATAAATTTCATTTATCATTTCCTTCATCATTTTTATTGTAAAAACTCTATTACAAACTGGAGAATTATAATAAGAATTTATATTATTATTTTGTCTATTTACTTGATAAACATTTTGAGAAGGAGTTTTTATTATATTTTGATTATTATTAAGATTATTATTATTTATATTTCCTCCACTATTACTTCTTGTTAATTTTTCTTTAGATTTTTTTCTTGTTAATTGATTATATTTTATATTTAAGTCTTTTTTATTATTTGAAATTATATCATTTGCATTTTTTAAAAATTTTTCAGTCATTATTTTATTTTCATTTTCTAATTGATTAATTTTAACTTGTAAAAAATTAATTTGATCTTTACATTGAGTAATAATTAAATCTTTTTCTCGAGAAATTTGTTTTACTTTATCATCATATCCATTTAAATCATAATTAACATTTTGATTTAATTTCAAAGCTTCTTCCAATTGAATTTTTAATTTTTCGGTTTTTTCAGTAATAATAGGATATAATTTAAAAATAATTTTAATAAGAAGTAAATAAGATTTTGTCATATTATCATTTATAATTTTTTCTAATTTTGCTGCTTCAGGATCTTTATATTCTAAATATAATAAAAATTTATCATTAAAAAAAGAATAAAGTGCTAACTGAGATTCAAGTACATTTGTTGAGTAAATATAATTAGGAACTGACTCATAATTTGAATTTATTTTACTAATTTCATTTTTAATTAAACTTTGAAATTCTTCTTTAAAATTTTGTTTCAAATTAACTAGTTTTAATTTTTCAGAAACTTTTTTATATACATCATTAAAATTTTGAATTTCATTTTGTAAAGAAATATTTTTTATTTCATCATCATTAATATCTACAATAGCCATTTAAAATTTAAATTAAAATTTAATAAAACACTTTAATTAATATATTTTATTTAATTTTATTTATCATTCCTAGAAAATGGAAAAAATAAAAAAATCTAAAAAATCGAAACATGGGAAAAAAAATTGGAGAAAAAATATTGATGTGACAGAAATAGAAAAATTAGAAAATTTATACAACCAAAAAAAATTAGAAAAGGATAAAATAAATCAAATGAAAAATGAAGAACTCTTTGAATTAGATGTTAAAAAAAAAAATAATAAAAGTTTTATAGGAAAAAAAATAAAAAAAGAAAAAAAGGAAAAGAAAGTTTCAAAATTAGAACAAAGAAAAATAAAAAGAATAATAGAAAATGAAAGCAAAAAAAATATAACTTCTACAAATAATGAAAAAAAAAAAATATATGATATATGGGAAAATGAAGAAAAAAATGAAAACAACAATAATAATAATAATAATAAAATTAATTATCCAATTGTTCCTATACCACATCCTGGTCAATCTTATAATCCAAATAAAAGAGATTTAAATGTTTTATTAAAAAAAGTTGTAGAAATAAATAAAAATATAATAAAAAAAGATGAAAAAAAAAATGATATAATAGAAGAAAATAATATTTTCAATCAAGAAGATGAAGAAGAAGAAGAAGTTAATTTAAATGATGACATTATGAATAAAGAAAAAGTTTCTAATTTAAAAAGATTAACAAGAAGAGAAAAAAAATTAAAAGAAAAAAAAAAACAAAACAAATTAATAGATAAACAAAACATTGAAAATAAAAAATTAAAATTAGAAATTAGTAATATGAAAGGATTAAAAAGAATATTAAAAGAAAGAAAAGAATATGAAAAAAAATTAGAAGAAGAAAAAAAAAAAAAAGAAGAAATAGAAAAAAAAAAAAAATCAGAAATTAAAAAAGGAATAATTGAAGATAAAGATTTATTAGAAGATTTCAATTTATTGAATACTCAAATACCTTTAAGAAATTTAACTCATTCAGTTAATCCAATTTCTGAAAGATGGAATAATATAATAAAAAGAAATGTAATTGGTATTTATTCAAGAGATCAAAAAAAGAAAAATAGGAAATTAAATAAAATTAAATATTTTGATAAAAACAATAGAGGAGATATTGGATTAGAAGAAGAATTAGATGTTATAGAATAAAAAAATTAGAAAATTTTTTAAATTAAATATAAATTTTTTTAGTTTAATTTATTTAATTTTTAATGGAAAAAAAAGAATCGGATAAAATTGAAATTCCAATTTGTTTTATAGAAAATAAAGGAGTTTATAAATATGTTCAAATAAGTTATAATAATGAAATATATATTAGAGGAATAAAAAAATTTAAATATCATAAAGGGATATATCATAATTTTATAAAAGATTTAGAAAAAAATGGAATTCAAAAACCAAAAACTAAATGTTTAGGAGGAGGAAGAATAAAATTTGACTCTAATGAAAAAAGTATATTTGTTTATGGTTATTCGAATGCATATGGGAGATATGATGGTCAACATGAAAAAACTGTGGAAATTTTAAAAAAATTTTACCCTGATTATAATATTTCTTGGTCTAATGATGGATATTAAAATTAAATAAACTAGTAAATAATTTTTGATTTTTTTTATTGAAAAAATATTTATGTTAAATTATTTATACCTTTTAAAACATTATTTTATTACTATAAATAAATATTATAAATTAAAATTGTGTAAAATGTTTATATTAATTCAGTGAAATGAAACATAAGATAATATAAAATTAAATTAATTTTATTCTTTGTTACAATTGACAAAATCACCCTGTTTTAGAATATTGAATCCCAATAATTTAATTTTATATATGAAAAAATTTTAAAATTTATTAAATTAAATAAAATGATAAAAAATTATTGGGTTTAATAAAAATAATAAATAGTTTTTCATCATTTAAAATGTATATTTTCAAATTAATATCTGTTAATTATATAATTAATTTTTAAATGATTATACAATACAAAGAAAAAAAATAATTATCTTTTTAGAATTAATTATATGTTATAAAAATTGTTAATAAAATAAAATTTATCAAATAATTAAAAATGTTTAATAAATTTATTATAAAGTTAATTTATTTAAACATTCTTAATTTATTTTTCTTATAAAATATTCTTATTTTTGATTCATAATTTAAAAAATATTTAATTTAAATTTCATATTAATTCAATTAATGTCCTTTCTTTATTTTTAAATTAAAATTTTTTATTTATAAATCCTGGATTAAAGTCACCAATTTGCTATATTAAATATTTATTAATTTCAAAAAATTTTTTTAAAATGAACAAAGAGAGAAAGATATTAATAAGAACAATTATTTATTTTTTATCATATATATCATCAATTATATATATTATATTTAGATTTACTGCAATTCCAAATCCAAAAAAATATGGGGTTTCATCATTACTATTAGGAATATTCAATTTATTATTAGAAATTTGGGAATTCTTTAATTTTACTATGTACTTTTTTAATGTTTTAGTTCAAGAAAAATCCTCTCCGAAAATTCCAAATGTTGAAATAAAAGAATATCCAGATATTGATGTTTTGATTGCCACTTATAACGAAGATGAAATATTATTAGAAAAAACAATTAAAGCTTGTAAAGAAATGGATTATCCAGATAAAAAAAAGTTGCATATTTATATATGTGATGATGGTAATAGAGATTCAATAAGAAAATTAACGGAAAAATTAAATATAAATTATATATCAAGAAATAATAATAAAGATTATAAAGCAGGAAATTACAATAATGCTTTATCTCAAGTTAAATCACCTTTTATAGCATGTTTTGATGCTGATATGAGTCCTACCAAACATTTTTTAAAAACAACTTTGCCTTTTTTCTTTGAAAATCCAGAAGAAAAAATAGGTTTTATACAATTACCTCAAAGTTTTATTACTCCTGATATATTTCAATATAGATTTAAATTATGGAATGAATTACCAATTGAGCAAGATTACTTTTATCATGTAATACAAATTGCAAAAAATTCTTCAAATTCAGTTATATTTTGTGGAACAAATACTTTATTTAATAGAAAAGCTTTAGATGATGTGAATGGATTTTCAAAAGGAACAATTTCCGAAGATTTTGCTACAGGAATGAATATAGAATCAAAAGGTTATAAATGTATTGCAATTAATAATATTGAAGCTTATGGAGTTAATGTTGATGATATTATTGGAATGATTAAACAAAGATCAAGATGGGCAAGAGGTTGTATTCAAATTTTAAAAACCAAAAATATATTTAAAATTGAAGGCTTAAGTTTTCAACAAAAATTAGAATATATTTCTTGTATAAGTTATTGGTTTTTTGGAGTTAAGAGAATATTAAGTTTAATATTCCCAGTTATTTACCCTCTCTTTGGGATTCATATTGTAATATGTAATCCAACAATATTTTTAATTTTTTTTTTACCACAATATATATTTAAAAGATTTATTTTAGATATTACTGAAGGTCATTTAAGGTCATCTACTTGGGATAAAATTTATCAAACTATAATTGGACCTATAATAGGAAAAGAAGTTTTAAAAGAATTATTTGGATATGGAAGTACAAAATTTGAAGTTACTGATAAAAATAAAAAAAATAATAATTTTGATGAATTAAATAAAAGTTTAATTTATACTAATTTTACTTTTTTTTCTTTAAATGTATGTGCTATTGTTCATTGTATATATGAAATTTTTAATGATAAATATGATAAATTGCCTTTTTTAAATACTGTTTATATTGTATGTATTCAACAATGTCTTTCTAATGTCTTTTATTTAATTATCAGTATTATTTTCTTATTTCATTATGAAAATCAAGATTATTCTGATTTTATTCCTAATAATAATGAAATATATCATTATTCTTTATTGCCTAAAATCTTTTATAGAAGAATATATTCAAAAGTTAAAGAAGCATAATTTTGTTATTTATTTTATTTAAATAATAAAAATTTAATTTAAATATAAATATTTCTTTTAAAATAATTTAAAAGCTTATATTTTTAATTCAACTATATACTTTAGTTTAAAACATTTTAGTGAAACTCATAAATTTATTTTTTTTTATTTTTTTCCTGTTGTAAAATGTATTTAAAGAGTTTAATTGAATAATAAATTGACAAAGGAATTATAAAGATTAAAAATATAATTAAACAAATTGTTTTAAAGGGAATTTTCTTTCTTTGATGTTTTGCTAAAATATTAAACAATATGTTATCAACAGCATAAAAAATTTCTTTTTTTGATAATAGATAATTTTCTCTAAGCATAATTTCAGAAACTTCTCTATCTCTAATAAGTTCTTTAACTTTCAAACCTCTAATTAAAGAAGATTTTTTATCTTCAACTGATAAAAATAAAAATAATGAGCTTTCAGGGTCTTTTATTCTTTTATTTTTTCCTAAAAAAGTATTGTTTATTATTATTTCAGAAAAATATGAAAACTCATATTTTGTAGAAACTGAATTTAGAATAATAATAAATGTTCGAATAGAAAAATAATTATAGATTAAATTTAATTTTCCTATTATAACTGATTTTTCTTTTTCAGATAAATAATTATAAGAATCATCTATAAAATAATAATCTTTTGAATTATATTTTTTAGGAAGATTGTTTATTAAGGATTCTTCAGTCCATAATGAATTATTATTTTTCACTTGATGAATACAAAATGATATTTTTAAAAGAAGAAAAACCAATAAATAATACATTTAATAATATGATATTATAATTTATAATATGATTAATATTAATTATTAATTTAAATTTTTAAGAAAGTAAATGCATTGAGGTTTGGAATAATACCCCATATTATTTTTTGATTAAATTTTAACATAATTATTAAAATTGACAAATTTTTTTTCAAGAAAATAAAATCAAATAACATTTATTAATTTAATAAATTTGAAATATAATTTTAAAAAAAAATAAACAATAAATTTATTTAAATAAAATTAATTAAAAAATAATATATTTAAATGGCATCAATTTCCCTTCAATCAAAAGCTTATTTTAAAATAATGCTTCATTGTATAAAGCACACATCATCTGATTGTTATGGATTACTTTTAGGAAAATTAGAATCTTCAAAATTTATAGTAGAAGATGCCATACCTTTAAGTCATGATAAAATCTTTGGACCTCAATTTGAAATAGCTGTTAAAATGATAAAAAATTTTATTCCTGAAAGTAATATTATAGGATTCTATGAAAATTTAATGTATAATCAAATGAAAGAAGATTGTGAAATATCGAATCAAGCAATTTATATTTGTGAATTAATAAAATCAAATAATGATATATTTAATCCAGTTTTATTTGAAATTTATTCAAGAGATAATGGAAATCCTGAAAAAGGAATTTTAGAAGATGTAATTATCTTTAAAGAATATACTTTAAATGATAAAGGAGGATTTGATTTTGTTTGGGATTATGAAGAAAGTGATGTTGAATATCAAAAAATGAAAACATATTGTGAAAAAAGTTTACAAAATGATATTGTTGATTTTGATGATCATTTAGAAAATGCAAGTTTAGATTGGAGGAATCAATTCATTCAATAATATAATAATTTTAATATTTAATTTTTTACTTTTGCTAAAGAGGAATTAAAAAGGATTAAAATTCTCTATTTTATAAATTTTCTTTTTCTAATTTAATTCCATTATTATTATAGAATTAATAATTTGATTAAACCAATTATATAATCTTATATTTAATTTTTTAAAATTATTTTTCAATTAGATTCAATGAATTGTGTGCTGTTTTTTATTAATTTTAAAGAGCTTTATCAAAGAATTTCATTTGTTCATATTTCCTATCTCTATTACTTTACTGTTGATTTTTATTTTTTATATAAATAATATATATAACTATAATTTTGAGTAAATCTATTATTTCCATATTACATTTATGATATTAAATAAACCATTTTAATATTTAATTTTAAAAAAAATTTATTTAATAAAATTTCTATAAGTTTTTTCAAATCTTTCAATATCCCTTTCAACATTATCTATATCATCCACTATTGAATTATTAGAATTTTTTGAATAAGAATTAATAACAGAATAATCATGTTTAGAATAATTGTGTTTAGATATAGAATAATTTTTAGATTCATCTTTACTTATATTATCTAAACTCATATTATCATTTATTTTTTTTCTTGAATTACTATTACTAGTTAAGCTTTCTTCATTATTATTATATTCATAATCCAATTCTTCATTTAAGTTATCAATACTATCATCATCTGGTAAAATATTTTTTTTTCTATTTTCAATTCCATGATTAATATAATAATTTGCATTATTAGTAATTCTAGAATAAAAAGAAGAATCATTTGAATAAGTTTCTCTATAACTTTGAGAATTATTATTATTATTATTATTTTTATTAATTAGATTTGAATTATTACCTTCATCATTTCTTGAATAATTTGAATTAAAACTTTTATTTATATTCATGGTTTGATATTTTTCATTATTTATTTGTGGCTGATTAACTTGAATATGACTTTTTAAATTTTCATTTTGGAAATTTGAGTTTTCATTTTTTATTTTTTTTCCTCTTTCATAATTTGGTCCTAAAATATCATTAACTGCATTTGAAATATTTTGAAATCGAATGTTATCTTGGTTTTTTTTTGAGATTTTTTCAATTAAATTACTTGTGATTGGTGGAGCTATCATACTTTTTGAATTCATATAATAATCCTTATCTATTTTTTGAATAATTGGATTTTGGTTAATTGGGAATATTGAAGGATCTTTATTTAAAGTCATAACATTGTTTCTTAATATATTTGTTTTTCTACCATAATTTTGAAAAACATCTTTCTTATAATTTAAATTATTTTTTTGATTAAAAGTTTGATTTAATTGTTTTTCTGGAATATACATTTTATTTCTTTTATCAAATGAAGAATTAAACCCCGTTTTATTGAAATCTTTTATTATATTAATTTTTTGTAAAGTATTATTTGAAATATAATTAATATTATTTGAATAAGAAGGAAAGTATTCTTTTTGTTTAAATGTATTATTTTGATTTTCAGGATTAAATGATTCTAAACTTGTTCTGTTTTTTTCATTATTGTGTCTTTGAACTTCTAATTGATATTGCCCATTCTCTGATTTAACATTATCATTTTTTATTTTAGAAATTTTTCTTTCTTTAAGAAGAACATCATTTAAATCTAAATAAAACATTTTTTTTATTTTTTTAATTCCATATTTGATTTCTGCATCTTTATAATTATAAATTATACATTTAATATCATCATCATTTGATAAAATACATATAATTCCATTATTCCCACATAAAATAATATATCTTCCATCTTTTGTTATATCACAAAAACTAATATCAAATATATGACTTATTTCTTTGTATATTTTATTTTTCCTTAAATGATACATATATAAGCTATCTTTATTACTAAAAATCATTAAATCTCCTGATACATCAAAATTAATTTTATTAGTTCTTTGATATTGAAACAAATCAATTACTCCAATTCTAATATTTATATCTTCTAAATCACGAACATCAACTTGATTACTTGATAATAATATGAATAAATATTTTTGACTTGGATGAACTTTAATATCTAAAATATAACCAAATTTATCAATGTTATATGAATAATTTGCTTCATTCATTAATATTAAATTATTATTAATTGAATTTAAATTTCCAATTGAAACAGAGTTTTCATTTGATAAATAACAAATTCTATTATCATCAACTTCTGGATAAAAATAAATGAAAGAATGAATTTTATCTTTAATAATTAAATTTTGTCTAAAATCATCACAAACTTTTAAAAGAAAATCAAATTTATATTTTTGAATATCAATATTATAAATTATAAGTGTTCCAGAATCAAATCCAACACAAATATAGTCAATATTTATAGTATTATTAAAATTAATTGAATCTATTTTAAAATTGGCAATTTTTTCTTTTTTCAAAAGAGAAAGATCATCATTATTAATATTAAAGATATATAAATTTCCAATTTCATCACCAACAAAAAGTAAATTATTATATTTTGGATTTATTTTACAAGTAGTAAATTTAATTTTTTCTTGATTAAAAGCTTTATTATTAAATTTAACTCCATCATAATAAGTTTTTATCAATGGTCCATCTTCACTTATTGTGTAAAAAGCAATGTTATTTTCTTCATTTTCAAATAAACAAATATCTAAGGAATTTATTCTATTTTTATGGCCATAAGGAAGTAATATCAAAGATCCTTTTTTTTTATATAATATTGAAGAAAGATTTCCAAAGAATGTTTGCCCATTTAATAAAATAATATATAATAAATTATTTTTTTCATTTACATAAACAAAAGAGAATGGTGATATAATTAAATTATCATTTAATTCTGTAATATTAATAACATATTTTTTATTATATGAAAATGAATCATAAACATAAATTAAATCATCATTACTTCCTAAAATAATAATTCCTTCATAATATGTCATATAAGTAAAATTATATATATAATCATAATTTTCTTCTTCATCATTTAAATTAATATCATTTTCTATTGTATTTAAAGAAATTTCTTTTAACAATTCTAATTCAAAAGAGTAAATATAACATCTTCCATTTGAACATAAAACAGAAATTTTAATTGGGTCATTATATGGATTAAATTGATAATTATTTTTATATGTATTTCTTATGATATTTATTGATTTAGGAATAAATTGGAAAGGTCTTTTTGAAAGTTGATTTATAATTTGAAAACCATTTCCTTCTTGATTGTCTTTATGTTGTGATATTCTAATAGAAAATATTTTTTCTTTCTCAGCACAAATTAACCAATTATATTCAAAAATAAATTTTATATATTTAATGGAAATATCTAATTCATTAATACTAGTAAAATAATTACAAGAAATTTCTAATAAATCTTTTACTAATCTTCCTTTAAAAAGTATCATTTCATTATTTTCATTTAATAAAGTTATAATAAAATCTAACCTTTCATTTAAATCAAAAAAAATTTTTTTTATTTTAACTCCACAAAATTCATTTATATTAACATTAATATTTTTATATAAATTTATTCCATTTTGAATATCATATACTGCAATCACTAATTTGTTTTCTTTTAGATTAATTTCTGTTGTTATTATAAATTTTCCTCTTTTAAAAAATTTTATTGTTTTAATTTCATTTCCTGTTCCTTTACCAAAAATACTTTTATTATCAAACAATCTTTTAATTATAATTAAATTTCCTGAAGCATAACATAATTTATCTCTTTCATAACTTATATCATAACATATTTTATCTGGATTAAAACCAAAAATATTTTCTATATTGATTGAAGTAGACATAAATATAATTAGTTATTTATAAATAAATTATAAATGAATAAACAATATTTTCAAAATGAAAAAATGAAATTTGGAATTTTTTCAAGAGGAATTATTTTTATGTTAATTTATTGTTATTTAAATTCTTTTATGAATAAAAATTACATTTTAATATTTGGAAATATTCCAATGTTTACTTTTTATTATTTTGAAATATTTAGATTAATTACAGGATTTTTTATTACTGAAAATTTATTTGAATTAATATTTTATTTATTTATCATTTTTACTATTTTTAATTATTGGGAAAATATAGAAGGAACTTTTAAATTCACAATATTAATTATAATGAATTTAATTATTGTTCAAATAGTAATAGGATTTTTGTACATTTTTTTATCTGTACTATTTCCTATTTTGAAAAGTTATCAAATAAAATCTCTTCCTTTTCTAGGAATTGCATTTCTTGTTAAACATTTATTATTAACAAATACCAAAAAAATTTATGTTTTTCCAGGAAAAGAATTTAATGATAGATTCTTAGTTATTATATATTTTTTTTGGTTTTTATTTTTAAATGGAAGAGAATTTAAAATTGAATTGATTATTAGTTTTTATTATGGATTTTTAATGTGTAAATATCCTAAAATGTATACTTTACAATCATTAACTAATGAAACAGTTTCAATGATTGAAAATTCAAGTAATATGAAATTTATTTCTAATATTGATAGTTATATAATAAAATCTTTAGATATACTTCATACACCAAATATACCATTACAAAACGATGAAATGATGAAATTAAATAATAAAATAAATAATAATAAAAGTGAAGAAGAAATAAATAATTTAATTGAAAAAAATTTAGATGATAATTTGCAAATCAATATTGATATCACCAATTCAGAAAATAAAAATTCAAATTAATATTAATTTTATTTATATTTATTGGATTTATTAATTTAATAAAATAATTAATTTATTTAAAAAGTTTAATTAGTCACTTAAATTATAATCATCATCTAAGAGATCATAACCATAAAATTTAATTATATTTTCAATTGCATCTTTCCTTAGTTTCTTAACACTTTTAATCCCTTTTTTAATTTTTGAATAATTTTGTTTATTTTTTAAATAAAAAATAATATTTTCTTCATTTATTTTTTCCCCTTCTTCATATAAATAACTAGCAAGACTTATTAAATTTTTCATACTTTCTTTTTTTATTTTTTCATTTTTACATCTTTGAACAATTTTATAAAGATTTAAAGGAAATTGAAAACATTTATTAACTAATTCAACACCTTTTGAACCACAATTATCAAAACTTCTTAATTGTCTTAAAAAAATAGAACTAGCACTAGAGTTTTTTGTTTTTGCATATAATTTCATAAATTCATTATAAGTGATTTTATTATTATCTTTATCTAAAAGAAATTGAAATGATTTTTTTATTTTCCTATCTATATCAATTAAAATTTGAATAGTCTCCATAGTAGAATTAGATTTTATAATATTTAAATCATGTATATTTATAGTATGAAATATTGCAGTATTAATTGAATTTTTATTTATATTTCCTAACCCATTTAATGATAAATCTTGTCCTTCAAATAAATATGAAATATTTTTAAAAGATGAATTTTTCATTCTGTACTTCTGTTCAGTATATCTTCCATCCATTATAGATGATGCTAAATCATTTAATGTCTTTCTTTCAATTAAATAATCTATTATATATTCTTCATTGTCTTTTGTATCTTTATATATCCATATGAAATCACCAATTGATAAATTTCTTTCTTCTACTTTTATGTTATTTTTATCATTTATTAAATTTAAAATCTCATCTTTAATAATTTCATTATTTGCTCCTTTTTCTCTTAAATCTATTATTAATATGATATTATCTGTAAATTCTTTTGACTGATTCTTTTCAATAAATGCTTTATACTTTTTAATAATTTCATTTTCAGGATTTTCTTTTTTTTCTTTAATCTTTTCTATTTCATAAGAATGAAAATCTATATCTCCATTATCTTCTTTTATCACATTTATCCCTTTTTTTCTTAATTCCATACTTGCAAATTTTATTAAATATTCATTTATTTTTATCTTTTTGCCATGAATTTCATCAATTAATCCTAAATTTTTTAAATCGATAAAATCATTTTTTTCATTTGAATATTCTAATTTAATATTGATTTTATTTAATTGTTCTTTTAATGTTAATGACATTGCATATATATCTTCAATATTTATTTCATAATTATTATTTTGATGATATAAAATATATGTACTAATAACACTAGTCCATTGTGATGAATATGAAGGAATATTAATTAAATTTTTTTTATATTTTGTTTTATTTGTATATTTTAAATTTTCTTCATCAAAGTAAATTTGACTTTTTAAAACTTCTTTTTTTCTTTTTGTTGTTCTTAATTTTTTTGATTTTGTTTTTGTTTTAAATGTAATATTTGGTTCGATTTGATATGCAAGAGAAAGATAATCAATATTTTCTTTTTTGATTTTTTCTTTATATGTTTTAATTAAAGTTTCAAATTTGAAAGATAAATTTTCACCAATTCCTTCTAAAGTCATTGCTTGAGAACTTGTTAAAATAGGGAATGGGTATTTTAAAATACTTAGAGATACTTTTTTATAAATTATAAATAAATTTTTTAGATTCTTGTTTCTTGCATCAATTGACATTTGATTGAAGTAATCATAATAATAATCATTAAAAGCATTCATACATTTTTGCTCAGACATTAATTATAAAATTATTTTATTGAAAAATTTTTGAAATTTCATATTTATTTTTTTTTTAAACTTTTAAAATTAAAAAAAAGAATAAATTTAAACATTAATGTCAACTAGAAATAAATTAAAATTATTTCCTTCTTCATTAAGTATGGTAAATTTTTCTTTTTAATAAATTTATTAGATATCTCCTAAAGCAAAAAAAAATAATCATAAATTATTTAAGTCTCATTCAATTGTATATCTTGATAATAACACTAAAAAATTAATTTATAATAAAACATCATCAATATCTACAAACAATAAAAAATCAAAGAAAATAATATTTTCACCAGTTTTTAAACAAAACCAAAAAAAACATCATGTATCTTCATCAATGGATTTCTTTAAAATTTTTGAAAGAATGACAAAAAAGAAAACTCCTAAATCACAAAAACATAATGGAAAACAAAATACAATTAATTATATAGTTAATACCTTTAATTTAACTTCAAAAAATTTTGATGGTAAAAATGAAAATTCGAAAGAAATTATTGATGACCTTGAAAATAAAATTAATATTTTAAAAAAGGATAAAAATAACCTTTTAAATAAAATTAATTCATTAAATTTAAAATTAGATAAAATAAATAAAGAAAATCTAATCTTAAAATCAGAAATAAAAAATCTTAATGAAGAATTATCATTAATAAAAAATCAAAATAATTCACTTACCAAACATAGAGAAAAATTAATAAGATTATTAACAACAAAAAATAAAATTATTAATAATAACTCTGAATATCTTGATGACTCAAATACTTCAGAAAAAAAATCAAGTTCATTAAATCAATTAAATAAAATTAAATTTGAAGAAAGTATTATTGAAGATGATTCTAAACTTTCAGCTTCTTGTATAATAACAGGTGGAAATTATATTGAAACTTTAAAAGAAGATAGTTATTTAAAAACTAATTCAAATAATAGTCTAAGTTTAATTCCTGTATATATATTAAATAAACAAGAAGAAAAAAATTATAAAGATATAAAAATTCCAAAATTAAATTTTAATAGTATATATAATTGTAAAACAAAAAAGAATGTAAGAACTAAAAATAAACAAAGTGATAATACACATGAAAAAAAAATTAATAATAATAATATAAAAAAAAAAAATAAAATGCAATTAAACAAATTATTTTTTAATTCCTATAATAAATTGTCCTTCATTAATATTGATTCATCCTTTAAGATAAAAAAAAATTTTGTCAAAGATAAAAATTTGTATTAATATTATTATTTTATCTATTTTTTATTATAAATATAAAAAAATTTTATTGTTCTTCTTCTTCTTCTTCTTCATCATCTAAATCAGCATATTTATTTATTTCTTTTTTCATACTTTTTAATTCTTCATATCTTTTTTCTATTTTTTCTTTTAAAAGTTTATTTTGTTCAAGTTTTTCAAGTCTTTTTTTTTAAGTTTTAATTCATTTTGATATTTTTTTCTTTCATTTTTAGAATGTTTTTTACCTTGCTTTTTTAAAAAAATTTCTCTATCTTTTTCATCAAAGGTAATTTTAACAGGATTTTTTTTAGGTTTTTTTTTTCCTTTACTCATTTTTTATATTTTATATTTTTTAAACTAAATATTCTTTTAAATATATTATTTATTATCTTTTTTAACAAAAAAAAATATTACCATATTGGGGATTGGGGATTGGGGATTGGG
>JAEEGL015573375.1_pt1 | contig 22306 bp, 17 predicted proteins | sample 9134231 | NCBI WGS metagenome assembly JAEEGL01 (sample SAMN16246548, study PRJNA631951) | gut metagenome | biome: gut microbiome; feature: rumen; material: fiber-attached | host: Bos | place: Iran: Karaj | collected 2018-10 | reverse complement strand
TTTCTTCATCACTATAGAAATACAATTTACCATTATAATAACTATAATATTTATAATTTTGAGATACTTTACCTTCTTTTAAATCAATTCTTTCATCTCTAGATGTTTTATCAGCATTTTGCATTTTAACAGTTAAAGTATTATCATGTAATTCAAATTGATATGAATAAGAAGTATTAATTAATTTATTCTTATCATCAAATGTATAAGTCATATTATAATCACTATTAGTTAATTCTAAACCTTCTTCATTATATTTATTATCTTTATAATCTCTAATAAATAAATGATTATCATTAACTACAGCTAAATATTCATCAGTAATTAAAGAAATATAATCATAATCTTTAATAATTTCTTCACCTTTATAATCATATATAGCATATTTACTATTAGTTTGTTTAACTATAACATATTCATCATTATAATCAATAATTTCACCATTAAATGCCTTAGTTTTCAAATTATTAGTATAATCTGCTAAATAATATCCTTTATCATTTTTAACAATAATTAAATTATCTTTAGATTTATTCATTATACCAATATAATTATATACAAAATCAAATATATTAGTAACTGATGTTTCATCAAACTTAACAATACCATATTTATTATCAGTATCTTTAAGTACTACAATATTTTTAGTTTCAACATCATATTGTTTAACACCTAAATATTCAGACATTACTTTATTATTTAACATATCATAAAGTTTAATTTTATTAGATTCAGTTGTTTCATTATCATAAATAAATATATATCTATTTAAAATAGCTTGAGATCTTTGTTTAACTACACTACCATCTTCATATACATTTTTAATAGATTTAAATGTATCTTCATCATTACTTACATAAGCAACAAAACATTTATTTTCATCTTTATTATCACATGCATATGTACCTAAAGTATTATCATTATCATCTAAAATAGTTAATATACCATCTTGATATTTATAATTATCTTTAGCTAACACTACATTAGGTAATTCTTCTTTCTTCTCTTCTTTCTTCTTTTTATTTCCAGTAACTAAAAAGATAATCAATCCAATAATAAGTAAAAGAATTAAAATACCACCTACAATAATCATTATCTTATTTTTCTTAGGTAATTTCTTAAACTTATCAATTAAGTTCTCTTTCTTTTTCTTTTCTTCTACTTTACCATCAGTAGTTTCATTAACAACAACTTGTTCTTCTCTAGTTAAGTCATTAAACAAAGCTTCTTTTTCTTCTAATTTAAACTCACTAATATCTTCATCAGGAGTATCTACAACGTTTTCATCATTAGTGTTTAATTCACTTAATTCATTTAATGCTCTAGTTTTTTCTAAATCATCATCATACATAAATAACACCTCTATTATCAATAATATTATTTTAACATATTTTTAATATATTTACCATAATAAAAAATATTAATTCATATAATTTGAATTAATATTTCATTCATAACATAAATATATTTAGGATTAATATATAAATAACCATCTTTATATATTAATTTTCTTTCTTCTAATAACTTTTTAATATCATAAGCTTCTTGTAAATTAGTATGATATCTATTATAAAAATCCTGTAAATTAACACCCTTTAATAATCTAAACCCAAGCATAATAGTATTATCCATATCATCACTATTAGATACTAAATCTTCTTTTAAAACAAATTCATGATTAATATATTTATTAATATTTTTAGTATTTTCATATCTAATATTACCTATATATCCATGAGAAGATAAACCAAAACCATAATAATTATTATTTAACCAATAATTAATATTATGTTTAGATTCAAAACCTTCTTTAGCAAAATTAGATATTTCATAGTGATTATATTTATATTTTTTTAAAATATCACATATCACATTATACATTTCTTCATCTAATTCATCATCTACTGGATTTATACCTTTAATACCTACCATAGTATTATCTTCAATAATCAATGAATAAGTAGATATATGTTCTACTTTTAATTTTAATATTTGTTTTAAATCTTTTTTAAGAGTACCAATACTTTCATTAGGTAAACCATATATTAAATCTACATTAATATTATTAAAACCACATTCTCTACATAAATTAATCTTCTCTACTGCATCTTCAAAACTAATGTATCTATTCATAAATTCAAGATTATCTTTATTAAACGATTCAATACCTATAGATAATCTATTTATATTATAATTTTTAAGTAAAACTAACATATCTTTATTAATATCATTAATATTACATTCAAAACTAAATTCCTCTAGCTTTTCTAAATTAAATATTCTAGTTATATCAAGTAAATACTTTAAATCATCCAAATTAAGTGCAGATGGTGTTCCACCACCAATATATAATGTTTTAATTTCTTCTCCTTGATATTTTTCTTCTATTTCATATTTCAATGCATCTAAATAGTTTCTTGTAAATTTATCATTTAAATAAATCTTACAAAAATCACAATAAGAACAAATACTCTTACAAAAAGGAATATGAATATAAACACTGTTCATTATAATCACTTACTCTCCAAAATAATTATAACAATATTTAAACAAAATAAAAAGAGTAAATAGTTTACTAATTACTCTCAGTTCCAGCTACAACGCCTTCAACCATCATACTAACACCAATGTTTTTACCAATGTATGAATCATCAATATTCTCATCAACCCAAACCTTAATAGTATGAGTTTTAGTAGCACCAGCATTTACAGATGGAGTCTTTAATATATATCTAATCTTATTAATATCACTTTCACTAACAGTAGCACTTGTTTTAGTTAATGAAGATAATGTAACCGCTGCATCATCATCTATTTTCACTTTAATATTTTCATGAGGTACCTCATTAGTTGTACTAGTATATAAAATAATATTATAATCCGCATTTAATGATCCACTATTATTTACAGATAATGAATAAGAATTAGCACCACTTTCATCAGCTGGTGTAACATCACCAGTTTGTGTTGTAATAACACTAGCAGAATAATCTAAATCAAATGTACCAGCACTAACTGATTGAGTATTAGTACTTTTACCAGAATCATTAAATAACGCAAAAGATGTACCAATCAATATAACTGCCATAACAATAACAGAAATAGTAATAATAAATGATTGTTTTTTAATCGTATCTTTATAGTTCATATATGTCACCTACTATATAAATATTACCATAATTATTTATTAAAATAAAGCATTTTTAATTCCAAGGATTAAAGTGTACAGGTGTAGTTGACGAATCAATTGCCTTAAATGTGAAATTTCTAGATATAGCATATTGAATCATAGTTTCTAAACCAGCAGCAGTATAAGATTTAATATCATGCATTAAAACAATATTTTCTCTATTTGGTTTTAAATAAGTTTTAAAATTATTAATAACACATGCTTGTTTGTCACTTTCATAAGCACAACCACCAGCATCTTCAACTGAAACATTCCAATCAAAGTATTGATATCCTCTTGCACTAACCTCATTAACTAAATTTTTCATACCAACTTTAGCTACATGATTTGATGTACCACCAGGGAATCTAATAAACTTAGATTCAATACCGGTAATTCTTTTTACTCTATCACTTACCCTATTTAAATCATCAAAATAAGCCTCAACACTAGCATACATTTGCTTATAATTATGAGTAGCAGTATGAAGTGCAACAGTATGTCCTTCATTAAATTCTCTTAATATAGCATCGTCACTACCAGACATAGTAACAAAGAATGTTGCTTTAATATTATATTTAGCAAGTACATTTAAGATTTGATTAGTGTAACCAGATGGACCATCATCAAATGTTAAATATATAACTCCAGTAGTATTATTATAATTCTTATCTTGTACAACATTTGCAGAACTAACAACAACTTTTCTTTCTATACTAGCTTCATTATTAGCATTATCTTTAACACTATATTTAATAGTATATGTACCAATCTTACTAGTATCAACACTACCTTCAGTAACTACTTTATCATTTAAATCTTCATCACAATTATCACTAACACTAACACCTTGTTCATTATATTTTGCACCAACATTTAAATATATTGTAGCATTACCATTTAACTTAATTTCAGGTTTAGTTTCATCAACTTCAATTAATTTTCTAGTTACTTTACTAACATTATTAGAAGAATCTCTTGAAATATATTCAATTAGATCATCTTTAATATATTCTTTTTTAACATCATTAGTAATATCACCATCATAATTATCTATTGAACTATAACCAGGTTCAATATAATTTTTAATTGAACATACCTTAATTTCATCATCACCAATTAACTCTAATTTAGGTGTTTCAGTATCCACAACATTAACAGTTAAATATTTTCTAACACTAAATAATCCTTTTTTAATACGATATGAAACTTTATATTTTCCTACATGAGTTGTATCAACTTCACCACTTACATTAACTTCATTAGTTACATCATTTCCTAAATAAGTAGCTTTATATCCTATAGGAGTATATTTATCAAATACATTAATATTCAACTTTCTTTCATCTAACTTTAATTTAGGAACAAAAACATATAAAGTAACAAGAAATACTATACCAAAAAAGCAAAAAAATAAAATAAAAATATTTAATTTTTTATTACTCATAATACCCACTTCTATCTATTAAAAATATAATACCACATTTTTTTAAAATGTGGTATTAAAATAATTATTTATTTGAATTTAATACAAGTAAGAAAGCTTCTTTAGGCACTTCAACATTACCTATAGTTTTCATCTTCTTTTTACCTTCTTTTTGCTTTTCTAAAAGTTTTCTTTTTCTAGTTATATCTCCACCATAACACTTAGCTAAAACGTTCTTTCTCATAGCACTAATAGTTTCTCTAGCTATAACCTTAGAACCAATAGATGCTTGTATTGGAACAATAAATAATTGTCTTGGAATAATTTCTTTTAACGATTCTACTATCTCTTTTCCTCTTTGGTATGCAAAATCTTTATGTACAATTAAACTTAAAGCATCAACTGCATTACCATTAATTAAGATATCCATCTTAACTAAATCACTTCTTCTATAACCACATATTTCATAATCAAATGATGCATAACCTTTAGTAGATGATTTTAATTTATCAAAGAAATCATATACTATTTCAGATAATGGTATTTCATAATGTATATTAACTCTAGTTGGATCGATATAATCCATACTTAAATAATTACCCCTCTTATCTTGACATAATTCCATAATAGCACCTATATATTCACTAGGTACAAAGATATTAGTTCTAATAAAAGGTTCTTCTATATAATTAATTTTAACTTTATCAGGTAATTTATTTGGAGAATCAACTTCCTCCATAGTACCATCTGTTTTATATACATGATAAATAACTGATGGAGATGTAGCAATAACTTCAATGTTAAATTCTCTAGTTAATCTCTCAATAATAATATCCATATGAAGTAATCCTAAGAAACCACATCTAAAACCAAATCCTAATGCATCAGAGTTTTCTACTTCAAATATTAATGATGCATCATTTAATTTTAACTTTTCTAAAGCTTCTTTTAAAGCAGGATATTTATTAGGCTCTATTGGAAATATACCAGAATAAACCATTGGTTTCATTGGTTTATATCCAGCTAATTGTTCTTTAGCTTCATTTTCTAAAGTAGTAATAGTGTCACCTACATGTACTTTATCAATTGTTTTAATTGAAGCACTAATCCAACCTACTTCACCAGATTTTAAAACATCAACCGTTTTTTCAGCAGGTGTATGAACACCAAGTTCAACAACTTCATAAGTTGAGTTAGTAGCCATCATCTTTATATGATCTTTTAAGTGTATTTCACCATTCATAACTCTAACATGAGCAATAACACCACGATAAGAATCAAAGTAACTGTCAAAGATTAAAGCTTGAGTCTTAGCTTTATTATCAATTATTGGTGCAGGTATTCTATCAATAATAGCTTCAATTAACTCTTTAACACCAACACCTGTCTTACCACTAACAAGTAATATTTCTTCATCTTTAAACCCAAGCACGTCAATTAATTCTTTTTTTACTTTGGGAATATCAGCATTAGGTAAATCTATCTTATTAATAACAGGTATAATTGTTAAATTATCATTCATTGCTAAAAATAAATTAGCTAACGTTTGAGCCTCAATACCTTGAGCAGCATCAACAACCAATATCGCACCTTCACATGCAGCTAAAGAACGAGATACTTCATAAGAAAAATCTACATGTCCTGGAGTATCAATTAAATTTAATTGATATTCTATATTATCTTTCTTATAAGATAATTGGACAGCATTTAACTTAATCGTAATCCCTCTTTCTCTTTCAAGGTCCATTGAATCTAACATTTGATCTTTTAGTTCTCTTTTATCAATTGCATGAGTACATTCAAGTATTCTATCAGCTAATGTACTTTTACCATGATCAATATGAGCGATGATACAAAAATTACGTATATTCTCTTTTTTCATAATAGACCTCCTTAACATTTTATATTATATCATATTATCAAATAAAAAACTCCTTTTAGGAGTCTTTATATTATAATTCTACTACTTTCAAAATATAGTTGTTGGCCATTTAAACCAAATGTATATTCAACTATTGCGGTAGAAGCATAATTAGATAAATTAATAACTGTATCTTTTAATTGATCTTCACTTACACCAACACTACCCAATTTATTAGTCTTTTCAGGATCTTTAAATACATCTACAGCATAACTACCATTATCAGTTCTTAACTCTGTATAAACAACTCTTTCCTGTAATACCACTTTACCATCAGGTTTTCTTAAAGCACTAATTAGTTGACCATATACAGGTTCAATACCTTTCTTACTTATATCTTGATTAGAAGCAAATATTGTATCATATCCACCTCTTTCACTATTATGAGTCATAGTACCAACATTCATATTATTAATATAGAAAGTAAATGGATAATTAAATTTAGCTTCAGGTTGATAAGTAACACTAGGCCCAAAAAATAATTTCATATAACCTAAAATCTTAGAATCTGGTATATTATATATTTTTTTCTTATTACTATCAAGTTCACCAGTAAATTCAAAATCTTCTACTTGAGCAAACATCAAAGCATAATATAATTTTTCTTGATTGTTAAATGAATTGATATTTACTTCTCTATTATTAACAAATTTAGTATTTCTAACTCCCTCTGCTCCATATGTAACATATTGATATAGTATTTGAACATTCTCATCACTTAATGATATTTCATCACCTACATATGTGCTAGGAGTTTTAGGCTTATTATCTGCTTCTATTTTCGCAGCAATCAAGTAAGCTATAAATCCCAAAGTTATTGCCCCTATAATAACAAGTGTAATAACTACTGGTCTAGTAAATATCTTACTCATTTTTTCTTCTTTTTCTTTTCCTTCATAGTAATCGTCTAAATCAGCTAGACTTTCAATTTTAGCGATACTATCACCTCTAATCTATAACTTTATCTAAATACCATTCTTGATATGAATCAATCTCTGTTCCACAATATTCACATTTTTCATTTAATACATTAATTGAAGAACCACAATTAGGACACTCTATTAAATTAGCCCCATCTTTTAATTCCTTACTCTTATCAACTTTTTTAAATCTATAAGTAATATTACTTCTACGAGAATTAATCTTAGAATTATTATAACTAACTATCCTAATATCCATATTAATTTCTACATATAATACATTATTATCTACATCTTTTCTAAAACTATTATAATCTATTATATCAAAATCAACTACATCTTTTACTCTATCACTATAATAATATTGTCTTAAAGCAAAATTAATATTATTAAAGAACTTAGTTTTTTCTTCTTCATTAAAATTCATATCATTCCAGAACAATTCTTGTTCTCTATTAATTCTTTCTTTAATTCTTCTTACTCTAGGAAGTATTATTAAAGCATCTAAGTAATAAAATACATAAAATAATATAAAACTTATTAGTACTGCCCCTACTAGTATTTTTAAAACATCAAATAAATAAAATGTTCTACTAGTATTAATTATATATAAAGCAGTAATTATAAATGAAATAATAAAATCTATTATATAAGTAGTAATAATATATTTTCTACTTTTAATAGTTAAATCATAGAAATGTTTACTACCTAATTCTTTATTCTTATATTCCATATTATATGATGTATGACAATATGGACAAGATACTTGAAATTCACTTAACTTAGATTTATTTCCACAGTTTTTACAAGTAAATTCACTATCTTTAGGAAAAACATAAGAATATATTATTCTTGAATCAAATAACTTTTCTTTTTTTAATATTAAACCATTTCTATAATAATCTTTTTCTAATAATATTCCATATTCTATATTATCTTCTTTAGAATGATCAGTATTTCTTTCTAATACTTTTTCTCCATCTTTAAACTTAGATTTAATATTAATATTAAAGTCCTTTAATCTTTTTTCATGTCGTTCTTCTACTACCATAAACCCTCCTAATGATTATTGTTGTTATTGTTATTATTATTGTTGTTATTATTTGAAGAAGAACCACCACTATATCCGCCTCCTCCACTATAAGAAGGTGTATAATGTGGAATAATAGTTAACAATGCAGGTGTAATAACCATTCCATCAATACTAGCGTTAGTACGATTAGTCGCAAATGATTTAACTACAGTACTACCCTCTAAAAAATTAATTTTAGTAATTAGACATCTAATAGAATGATTATCCTTATTTTCCATTAAAAAGTCATATGCTGCATCAATAAACTCTTGGGATACAGTATAATTATTCGCAATAGACATAACATTACGAACAGCTTTTAATTCAGTTAATGTTTCTGGATTAGTCTTTATCATGTTCTTCTCCTCCTATCAAATAAAACTCAATATTTTGAAATGGTAAATTAATCGCATCTATATGATAATATGCATTATTTTTTTGTTTTTGATAATGATAATCTCTTAAATCAGAAGTAGTAACAAATAAATTATTAGGATTATCTTTAGATAAATATGGATAATAAATTCTTAATAAATCACTTATATCAACCATAAAATATCCACTCTTATCACTCTTATTTTTTTCTAAAACTCCTTTATATATTTGATGAGTCATTATATGTGCTTGTTTTTCTCTTTGTTCATCACCATAAGTAATTGTATCTCCACTTAAAAGCATTATATATAATGAATTATTATTTGGATAAAGAGACTCTTCATCTAAAATATTATCTTTAATATATAAAGTTACTTTAGAATCATTATCTAAATAAATAATATCTCTTACTTTCTTTAATATTTGAGACTCTAATTTATATTCATCATCATTTATTTTAATAATATAACTATCAGGATCATATATATATTTAAGTTTAGAGTCTTCTCTTATTAAATCCTTTAAATCTTTATATTCATTATTTCTAGTAGGATAATACTTATCTATTTCTTCTGGATGCATTTTTAAAACATAATTATAAACAGTCTCATCATTATAACAATCTTCTCCTAAATTCCAATCTTTGTATAATTCTTTTTGTAATAAACAAGTATAAGATTTATCACTCTTATAAGTATTCTTTACAAAAGGACATCCAGTTTTACATAAATATAAGAATTTACACTCACTACATTCTTTATTAAAGCCCACTCTATTATGAGCTTCCATTATTTTTTCATGAGCAGTCTCTAATATTTCTTCTACTGTATTATTAAAGATATTTCCATAATAGAAGTCTTTATTCTTTTGTCCTCTAACACAAGAATATATATCTCCATTTTTTTCTAGTAAAAAGAATTTATCTCCACAATTATCACAATTAGTACAATATCCAGGACCAAACTCAGTAAACCAGGCATTTTTAAATCCTTCTTCTAAATTAGTACCCATAAATTCTTTTTTCATACGATTGTATAATTCTAATTGTTCATCCTCACTAATATGATGTAGTATTCCATTAGAATTATAATCAAAGCCTATCATAAAGTTAAAATCATTCATATCAAGACAAGTATTTTTATCAAGATATTTTATATCATCAACTATTTTATCTAAATCAAAATGTTCCTTAAATATAGTACAAGATACTTTTTTCTTATTAGGAATATCTTCTAATAATTTAATATTATCTAAAATAATATCTCTAGTTTTTTCTCCACCTTTAGTAACTCTATACTTATCATGAATATCTAAAGGTAGATCTAAACTACCACTTATAGAAACATTATATTCTTTTATAGTATCTATATGTTTTTTAATATCAAATAAATTTGTTTTAATATGAGGACTAGATATATTAAAACCATTAGATTCTATTAATAATCTATGATCTTTATAATACTTATCAATATAACTAATTATTTTATAAAAATCATCATGATTTAAAGTAGTAACCTCTCCTCCATGAAGAGAAATATTAAAAGGTATCACTTTACTATCTATAAACTTATTTACTGCGTATTCTAATGTTTCTAAAGCATCAAACTTAGACCATTCATCTTTTGTATTATCTTCTAAATAACAATACTTACAAGCCATATTACAAGCCATTGTAGGTACATATAAAAGATGTATAAAACGATAATTAAGATTCGTATTCATAACTATAATCATTCCAATAATCATTGCCTGAAGATTCGCAGTTATCTTCATAATATACTATATCCGCATAAGTTTCCTTAAATGCTCTTTCATTAACATAAGTACTATTAGAAATACAAACTTTACTAATTCCAGTATTTCTAAAAGCAGAACTACCTATCTCTCCAACAGAAACTGGAATAGTAACCTCAGTAAGATTATAACAATCTCTAAAAGCAGAACCACCTATTCTAGTAACACCTTTAGGTATCGCAATAGATTTTAAACTTCTACAACCCTCAAAAGTACTTCCATGAATCTCATCAATACCTTCAGGTAAATTAATAGTTTCTAGATTATTACAATTTTGGAATGCTCCTCCTCTAATTTCTTTAATAGTAGGAGGTAAAACTACTTCTTGTACAGTATAAACATTTTTAAAAGTATCTCCTCTAATTCCAATTACATTTTTACCATTATGTTTTTTAGGTACAACTATTTTTTTATTATTTTTAAATATTCCATAAGTATAATATCTAACAGCATACCCTTCACTTTGTTTTTCAAATATCATATGAGGTTCACTATATAAGTATAAAACTGCACCTATTACTAGTAATACTAATAATATTGGAACAAAAACATCTAATACATTTTTTCCTCTAGTACCTTGAAGAACACTAGATACAATATAACTAATCTTTTCATCAGGTCTTTTCTTTGTCTCTTTAACAAGATATTTCTCTATATTAAATGATCCAAGAACTGCGATAAATATAATAGTACCCACAATACCTATAAGTAAGAATAATCCTCCATAAGTATGATAAAACATAAATATACTAATAATAATAAACATAATAATAGAATATATTAAAGACATAAGTTTTTTTCTATTTTCCATAACACTTAGTGTTTTACCCTTACTATCTGGATTTTTATCTAATTCCTTTTTAATTAAACTAAGTATTGCACTATCTTCAGTACCATTAATTAAAGCCGGATCAAATACACTTTTATCTACTGGTTTACCAGCTGCTGAAAAAGGAATTTGTTCTTGAGTATTATTAGCAGCAACAATTTTTTCCACATTTGTTCCACAATACTTACAAAATTTAGCATTTTCAATTAATACCGCATCACATTTAGGGCATTTTAAAGGTTCAGCTACATTACTGGCTCCTCTAACTAAAGCAGCACCACACTCTGCACAATATAAAGATGTTTGTTTATTAACTATTTTACATTTTGGACAAATAACTGTTCCTTCACTCACACTATTCATAATAGTACCTCCTTTTATAACACCAAAAGCACTCAATATTCCAATTCCAAACCCAACTATAAATATAGATAAGAAATCAACAATAAATATAGATGGGAATATTGGAGTAACAATCAATAAAAATATAATTCTTATAATCATTATTTTCCAAGGTTTCCAATTACTATAACCTTTACTTATTAAATAATCAGAAAGTGGTTGACAAAGCATAAAATATATATGTATCGAACAAAATGCTTCCCACATATAAGCAAAAGGAATCATATCTGCAGCACTTTCACTAGCAAAAACCACCATTGGAAATAATAATATAAATAATAACAACCATTTATTCTTTTTCATTAACATCATATCCTACACTAATATAATTATATTATAAAATCATAAAAAAAGAAATTATCAATCAACAATTTCTTTTTTATTTTTATTAACCATTTTAACAATACTAACTTCATCTAAATCAATATCTTTTATTAATTTCTCCATATCCTTCATATTCATACTCTTAATAGCATCTATTCTATTATCAATTACCTTACTATAACTAATAATATCATCAAATACATTACTAAGTGTTTTAGTAATAGAATCTATCATTTTAACTTCATTCGCAATCCATACTTTTTTGATTCTTTCAAAAGCCTTTTTAGTAACAGCTTTATTATCTAATTCATATTTAATTTCTTTTAATAATTTATCTGGATTAGTAGTAGTCGCAAATAAATAAAATGTTTTATATAACTGATCATCTTCCCAATCAGTATCCATTTCATTTAATATTTTTTCTTTTCTTACTCTTTCTCTAAATTCAGATGAAGAACCAAATAGTATTGAAGTTAACATATTTATATATAAATCCATTTCTAAATCTGTAAAAGGAATAGACTCTTTTGGTACTTTAATACCATAAGCTATTTTAGGTACTTCTATATCTTCATATAATGTTTCTTCTTTTTTAACAACTTCTTTTCTTTCTTTTAAAGATAAAACTCTAGGAAGATATCTTACTTCTCTTTTCTCTATTTCATCTTTTATTATCTTAGTAGCTTCATCTAAATCAAAACCACCACTAATAATTATAAACATATTATTAGGTACATAGAAAGAATTATAACAATTATATAAATCTTCTTTCTTTATTTTCTTTATATCAGAAACAGTTCCAGCTATATCATTCTTTTTAGGACTATGATGATATAGATTTTTTCTTAAACACATTTCTAATTTATAATCAGGAATATCATTATACATTTTTATTTCTTCAGCAATAATACCTTTTTCTTTTTCTACATTTTCATCTGTAAAATAAGGAGTATTAACAAAAGTCATTAAATATTTCAAATTCTCTTTAAAATTACTATTTCCATAGCAAATATATTGAGTATTATCATAAGAAGTAGATGCATTACCATCACTACCACTACTAGCAAAGAAAGCAAATGGATCTTCTCCTGATTCTTCTTCAAATACTTTATGTTCTAAGTAATGAGCAACACCTAAAGGTGGAGTATATTCTTCTTTATTATACATAAAAGAAAGAACATCACTACCATATTTAGTAGCATAACTAATAAAATAATTCTTTTTATCTTCATATGGAATTAAATATATTTCAAAACCATTTTTTAGTGTTTCATGATAAAGTGTTTTATCTAATCCTTTTAATTCAATTGGTCTCATTATTTTCCCCCTCTAATAAAAATACTGTATCCATATTTATCTTTTTAAATGCCTTGACAATATCACCTTTAGATACTTTATTCATTATTGAAACACGTTCATTATATGGTTCTAATCCTATTATCTCTTCTGTTAAATATTCTTTTATTAATTCCATTGGACTCTCTTCAATAGACAATATCGCAGTCTTATAAAACTCTTTAGCCACTTTAATATCTTTATCACTAAATTTACCTTTTTTCATTTTATCTAAAATATTAGTAGCCAATTCTAAAGTCTTATCAAAATTATCTCTATCTATTCCAGCAGTAATTAAAAACACACTATCTAATTTAGAATAAATAGAATATATTGAATAACATAAAGAATTCTTTTCTCTAATTTCTTTAAATAATTTAGAATCAGGTCCTCCTCCAAATATAATATTTGCTAAAACAAGGGAATAATTCTTTTCATGTTCTTTCATTTTATTAATAGGACAAATAATACCTAATTTAGATTGTGAATTATCATTAACTTCTTTTGCAATTAATCTTCTTTTTCGACAAGGATTATGTTCTACCTCATATGGTATTTTCTTTTTCTTGATTTTTCTAAATTTAAAGTATTTCTTTATTAACAGCAATAACTCTTCAGGAACAAAATCCCCTACTATAAATATATCTACAAAGTCATCATCAATCATTTTCTTATAATAATGATATAAATTAGAAGTATCTATTATATCCAAATCTTCTTTATAACCAGTCATTCTATAAGACATAGGATGATCTTTATCATAAGCTTCTTTTAATCTAATAATAGAATAACTAGAAGAATTTTCTTTAATAGAAGATAAATTCACTTCCATATTATGTTTTACTATATCTAATTTATCTTTCTTAAAACAATTATTTTTAACATCAGGATGATATATTATTTCACTTAAAAATTCTAAAGATTTTTCAAAATTACCTTCTTCAGTATATTTATCATTCAATACTTGCATAATAAAACTAGTCATAATATAATTACCCATTCTTTGAGTATTATTATATATATCTAATGCATATAATTCTTCTGATTCAATAATCATATCCCTTTTATAATTATATTTAGCAGTAGATTGCAATAAAATATCTGATAATACATTTCTCTTAGTAATTTCATCTTTCTCTATTGGACTATGAAATACCATTCTAGTAGTAATTGTTTTAAATTTATCTGTTTGTATCATATGTAGATTAAAAGAACCTAAATCTTTTTTTATATATTGCATTTAATCACCTCGTAGTTATTTTTATAAAATTGATTCTAAAGCAACCTCAATCATCTTATTAAATGATTTTTCTCTTTCCTCTGATGTAGTTTGTTCTTTAGTAATCAAATTATCAGAAACAGTTAAAATAGCAGAAGCTTTTTTCTTTAATTTTTTAGCATTACTAAATAAAGCAAATGTTTCCATCTCAGTAGCATAACAATTAAATTTATCTCTCATAGTAGCAATATCAACATGATTATAGAATACATCAGTATTATATACATTACCTATATTAACTTCTATTCCTAATCTTTTAGCAGCTTCAATTATTTTATTATTTAAATCTATATCTCCTGGAAGCATAACAGAATCATTACCAGTTAATTCTTTTAAATAACTAGATATAGAATAACTATTATCAACTAATAATATTTCATATAAGTCTAAGTCTTCTCTAAAAGCTCCACAACTTCCAACTCTTATTATTTCATCAACATCATATTCAGTAAATAATTCATAAGAATATATTCCCATACTAGGATTACCCATTCCTGATGAAAAAATAGTTACTTCACGCCCTTTATAAGTACCGGTATAAGCAAGTATATTTCTTACATCATTAACTAATCTATAATTTTCTAAATAAGTTTCCGCAATATTTTTAGCCCTTAATGGATCTCCAGGCATCAATACTACTTTCGCAATATCACTTTTTTCACTTTCAATATGTGGTGTAGCCATAATTAAACCTTCTTTCTTTTCTTTATTATATAAAAATTTACTATCTTTTTCAATGAAATAAAAACAGATGATTATTCATCATCTGTTTGTTCATACTTAAACAATACTTCTCTCGGTTTAGAGTTACCAGTAGCTGGTCCAATAATACCATCTTCTTCTAATTGATCTATCATAGTTGCAGCTTTATTATAACCAATTTTAAATTTTCTTTGAAGAAGTGAAGCTGATGCTTTTTGAGACTTAATAACAAAATCTTTAATTTCATCATATAAACTATCTCCCTGAACTTCAGTTACCTCCATATCAGTATTATCTACATCATTCTTTTCTTCTTCTAATTTCATAAATACATCATCATATTGCGCAGCTTGTTGATTCTTAGTAAAATCTATTATTTTTTGAATTTCACCATCTGTAATAAATGAACCTTGAATACGAGTTGGAGTGTTTTGACCTATTGGTAAGAAGAACATATCTCCTTTTCCAAGTAATTTTTCAGCTCCTATTTGATCAAGAATAGTTCTCGAATCAATTCCAGAACCAACTGCAAAAGCAATACGTGATGGAATATTAGCCTTAATTAAACCAGTAATTACTTCAGTTGAAGGTCTTTGTGTTGCAACAATCAAATGAAGTCCAGCAGCTCTTGCTTTTTGAGTAATTCTAAGTATAGAATCTTCAACTTCTTTAGCAGCTACCATCATTAAATCAGATAACTCATCAATAATTATTACAATATATGGCATTTTATCCATTGGATCATCTGGATGTTTTTTATTATAATTTTCAACATATTCATTATATCCTTCAATCTTCTTAGTACCCGTATTAGCAAACATATGATATCTTTTTTCCATTTCATTAACCATTTTTTGTAAAAGAATCGCAGCTTGCTTAGGATCAGATACAACAGGACATACTAAATGTGGTATTCCATTATAAACAGATAATTCAACTACTTTAGGATCAACTAAAGCAAGTTTTACTTCATCTGGTTTAGCTCTCATAAGTATAGAACAAATAACTCCATTTACACATACAGATTTACCTGAACCAGTAGTACCTGCTATAAGCAAATGTGGCATTTTATTAATCTCGCATACACCTATTTCACCCATTATTGATTTTCCTAAAGGTACCATTAATTTCTTATCCTGATTTTGTAACATTGTTTTACTTGCCATTATTTCAAAGAAACTTACATTAGAAGGTTTATCATTAGCAAATTCAACACCTACTGTACTCTTTCCTGGAATAGGAGCCTCAATACGAACATCTTTCTTAGATAAAGCTAAAGCAATCTCTCTACTTAAAGTAGTAATCTTATTAACTCTAGTACCACTAGCAATCTCTAATTCATATTGTGCAACAGTTGGTCCAACATGAACCTCTACAACTTTAGCATTTACTCCAAAGCTTCTTAATACTTCCTCTAACTTAGTTATATTAGCTTCTATTGCAGAGTTATCCATACCCTTATCTTTCTTCTTTGGTTTATCAAGTAAATCTAAAGGAGGTAATTGATAACTAGGATTAACAAAATTATGTGATTTTTCTTCAGTTTCCTTTTCTTCAACAACAGGAGTCTTCTTTAACTCATCAAGACTCTTAATTGTAGGTTTTTCAATCTCTTCAATTTCATTTCCATTACTAATAATTACTTTCTTCTCTTCTTCTTCATCTTCGTCTTCATCATATTTCTTTTTAATATTATCAGTTTTATCCTTAACTTCAGACATAGTATTTCTAATAAAATCACTAATAGAGAATCCAGTAAATAATATTATACCTATAACTAAGAATACAATTGATATTATTTTCATACCTAAATTAGAGAATAAAAATGAAAAAATACTTGCAAATAACCAACCTATTATTCCTCCACCTACTAAGATACCTTCTCCTACAGCACCAGTTTTAACAATCATATCAAAACCTTTAGTTAATTCATCAATAGTATCACGAAGAATAATACTAATATTTCCATTATGTAATTCTACTAAATCCCAGTGTAAGAATGATAATAATCCCATTACAAATAAATAAAATCCTAAAAACTTAGTAGAAAAGAATTCTGGCCATTCTCCTTTTATAAATATATATACACCTAATATCAATAATAAAGCCAAAGTAACCCACCATGCAGAACCTGTAAAGAATAAAGATATTCCTGCTATATATCTACCTGCTGGTCCTAATTTACCCAAACCAAAAATAGCAGCTAAAATGAAAAGAACAGCATATACTTCTTTTTTAAGTTCTAATACTTCTTTTTTCTTAGATCTTCTTCTACGTCTCTTTGCCATATTTATTCTCCTATCTTCTCACCTTAATTATACTACAAACTTTACAATTAATAAAATAATTAATACTTAACTTTACATAAAAAAAAGAGCTTAAGCTCTTGATACATATTTTCCATCAGAAGTAGATACAATAATTGTTTCCCCTTCTTCTATAAATAATGGAACTCTAACCATTAAACCAGTTTCACAAGTAGCATCCTTTAATGCATTCTGTGTAGTATTACCTTTAACAGCAGGTTCAGTATGAGTAATAACTAATTCAACCTTATCAGGTAAATCAATACCTAATATTTCACCTTCAAAACTAGTAATATAAACTTCTAAGTTTTCTTTTAATAACTTAGCTTGATCACCAATTTTAGCTGCAGGTATTTCTAATTGTTCATAACTCTCCATATTCATAAAATAGAAAACATCATTCATATTATATAAATATTGCATTTGTTGTTTTTCAATACGTGCTGTAGCAACTTTAACTCCTGCATTAAAAGTTTGTTCAAAAATTGCACCAGTTCTTAAATTCTTTAATTTTGCCTTTACAATAGCTGCACCTTTTCCAGGTTTAACATGTTGTGTTTCCATTACAACATAAATATTTCCTTCATATTCAATTGTAATACCATTTTTTAAATCATTTGTACTAATCATATTTCCACTCCTAACAAACTAAAAAATAAGTAATAAACTTATTTTATTTCTTTTCTTTATGTACTGTATGTTTTCTACACTTAGGGCAGTATTTATTCATTTCAAGACGGTCTGTTGTATTTCTTACATTCTTTTCTTCTCTATAATTTTCTTCTTTACATTCACTACATACTAGAGTTTTATATTGTCTATTTCCTACTTTTGCCATTTTTAATCCCTCCTTACACGTCTATCAGTATTATACATAATTTTCTTGTTTTACACAAGAATTTTTATTATTTATCATAGAAAAGAAGCTAATTATTTAGAAAAACCAGCTTCCTCTTCTAATTCTAAATCTTCAGGAACAACTATTTCATCTAATTGAATATTATTTATATTTTCTCTTAATTCTTCAAATGTTTCTTGATATTCTCTCATTTGTTCAATTCTCATCTCACGATCATGCTCTTTAATCAATTGTTCATTATGACAAGAAACCATACCTACAGCTAATGCAATCGCAATAATTCCAGGCCAATATACTTTAAAATTTTTCATATTCCTCTCCCCCTTAACTGCCTATATTATACCATATTTTTCTTTATTTTTCAAGAAAAAAAGAGTATTGCTACTCTTTTCCTTCTTTTTCATTTTCAGAATCTAAAATAGTTTTAAATTCTTTCTTCATATCAGCGCCATATTTATCTAAGGCTGCTCTTAATTCTTTGTATTCTTTATCATCGGCTAAACCTTTAAAAACAACCTTTTCAATATCTTCATGATTAAAGCCTACCGCATTCTTTGCGTCCATAGCACCCTCAGGATAATAACATGCTCCGTAGTCATATAATACTTTCTTTCCATCTTTATTAGTAGCAAAGATTAAGTATGAAGTAATCATTACTTTCTTTTCTCCACCTTTTAATAAAACTACTGTACCAATTGGTAAATTTCTTTCTATATTATCCATTAGACTTCCTCCTTTATATTCTCAAAATACTCATTATCATAATCATCATCGTCTTCATCTTCATCATCTAAGTATTCTTTATCATTATCACGTAATGCATGTGCGGCAGCTAATCCCGCAGCTCCTAATACTCCTCCAACTGCAGCAGGTAAAATATAATCACCGGCTGACTTCTTTCCTGTCATTGTATCAGGTATTGGTGCATATTCAGCTCCAGGATCAGGTGTTCCAGGAACTGGTGTATTTGACGTTGGTGTTGCTGATGTTGGAGCAGCTGTCGTTGGTGCAGCTGTCGTTGGTGTTGCTGACGTTGGTGCAGCTGTTGTTGGAGCAGCTGTTGTTGGTGGTGTTGGTGTCGTTGGATCAACGGTACCTCCTCCACCGCCTCCGCCAGGATTTCCTCCGCCTCCAGGGCTTCCACCACTAGGAGTTCCTCCAGTTGGAGTTGAACCAGTAGGTTGAGCAGTAGTTGCTGGTGGCACAACTGGATCAAGTTGTAACTCATCTCTCTTAACAGGTTCTGGAGTAGTTAACGGTACTGTTCCAGGATCAGTTATAGGAGGTAGCTTAGCTACAAATCCAGAAGGTACTGGTGGTTTAGGTGGTACAACAGGTGTTGTTGGTGGTATCGTTACAGGCAACTTAGGTGTTGTTGGCGGTACCGTTACAGGCAACTTAGGTGTTGTTGGCGGTATCGTTACAGGTAACTTAGGTGTTGTTGGCGGTATCGTTGCAGGCAACTTAGGTGTTGTTGGCGGTATCGTTGCAGGTAACTTAGGTGTTGTTGGCGGTATCGTTGCAGGTAACTTAGGTGTTGTTGGCGGTATCGTTACAGGTATGTCAGAACTAGAAACCTTATATACCTCAGTATGAGATAAAACATCTCCAGCACTTTGCATATTAGCAAGTTTTTGTGGATCTCCGGCCTTTATGAATGCTTCTTGTGGACTTAATCCTTGTGCTTCATACTCTGCCATCTTAACAGGATCAACAGAACGTTTAAACGCACCATAACTAGAATTTCCTGATCTTTCAAGACTATTTACAAATTGCCCTCCACCTTCAGTAGCATTTCCAGCCATCTTACCAAACTGTGGAGTATATCCTTCAACAATTTGTCCATCAACTGTATAAACATATGAACCTAATTCTTGTTCTATTTGAGCAAGTCTCTCTGCATTTGCAGCAGGATTTCTACTAAGTTGAATGTATTCATTTTGTAAAGCAGACACCTCATCTAAATTAACACGTTCAAGTACTCTTCCCTCATTACTTAGACTCTCTCTCAATCCTTCTATAGTTCTTTGACTTTCGCCAACATTCTTGAATTGTGCATTATCAGCACGACTATTCATTGGAGAACTAGATTTAGGATCACTAAATTGTGTTCTTTGTTTAGCAAGATCTATTGAAATTGGATCATTAGTACTATGAACAGAGCCTTCATTTAACGCTCTTTGAGCAGCTTCTATCTCAGCATCACTCATAGCAGTATAGCCTTTTCCAGGTACATCAGCAGGTAATTGCGGATTCTCAACTGATACTAAATCTGTTGAACCACCTTTAATTGCAGATGCTTCACCATTATTTGGAATCTTAGTTTCAAATGTTTTTGGTCCATCTCCAACGGCAGCTTTTAATGAATCTAATTCAGCATTATTAGCAGCTATCTTTTCATCTATTTGTCTAACTGCTTCATCATATCCTCTAACACTTTCAGGTTTTGCACCATCAACTTCTTGTAATAATCCTTTTCTTTCAATATTAGCAACTTTTGCTTGTTCATAACCAGCATTTTCAGCTTGTAATTCAGCAATTCTTCCTCTTTCTTGAAGTTTTAATTTTTCTCCAGCTTCAAGGAATAAATCATCAGCTTGTTGTCTAGTTAAATTGCCAGCTTCAACTTCTCTTTCTATTTTTTCAACAAGACTATTTAAATCGTCACTCTCATTAAATTGAAGTGTCTTAGTTGGAGTATTTCCAGTAGATACTGGTTCAGCTCCTCCTGGAACTTCAGCAGGTAATTGTTGAGCCTCTCCAGGAACCTTAGCTGATGATTGAGGACCTGTCCATGCATTTTCCATCTTTTGTCCTAAATCAGCTAAATCATTCTCTACCGCATTCATTTGAGCTTTTACTGCATCAAATTCTGCTTGTGGAGCATTTCCCTTCTTTCCTCCAAGATCATCAAATGTATTTCTTAATTTTTCTAATTCATCTAATTTATCAGCATATTGTTGTGCATATTTATCATATGCAACAGGGTCATGCGCTGTACTTCTAACAACATTTCCTGCATCATCACCCATTTGACCTAATTGTTCACCAACTTGTGTTGATGTATTTCCAGATGCAACTGGTTGTGATCCACTTGGAACTTCAGCAGGTAATTGTTTTGTATCAACTTTAGGTCCAGTCCATGCATCCTGCATTTCTTGTCCATACCTAGCAGCTCTTTCCTCTGCATCTTGTAATGCTTTACTAGCATAGTCAAATTTTTCTTGTGGAACATTTTTAGCATTTCCAGTTGTTAAATCTCCATATTCACCTTTAATTTTATCTATATCATCTAATGCTTCAGCATATTTTTGTGAAGCATTTTCATATGCAACAGGGTCATGTGGCGTACTTCTAACAGCATTTCCTACATCATCACCCATTTGTCCTAATTGTTCACCAACTTGTGTTGATGTATTTCCAGATGCAACTGGTTGTACTCCACTTGGAACTTCAGCAGGTAATTGTTGAACCTCTCCAGGAACCTTAGCTGATGATTGAGGACCTGTCCATGCATTTTCCATCTTTTGTCCTAAATCAGCTAAATCATTCTCTACCGCATTCATTTGAGCTTTTACTGCATCAAATTCTGC
>JAEEGL015499111.1_pt1 | contig 22307 bp, 9 predicted proteins | sample 9134231 | NCBI WGS metagenome assembly JAEEGL01 (sample SAMN16246548, study PRJNA631951) | gut metagenome | biome: gut microbiome; feature: rumen; material: fiber-attached | host: Bos | place: Iran: Karaj | collected 2018-10 | reverse complement strand
GTTACTGATAGTAACTCAATGGTTACTGACAGTAACAAAGGGGTTACTGAAAATGTGATAGCTATTAGCGGGCATTAGTCAATGCTTAAAATCAGCCAACAAATATGACGGCTGTATGACGGCTTGAAGAACAAGCCGTCATAGGCTAACTGATTGAAGTACAAATGGATAACTGAAAAAATGATGGCTGACGGCAAAAATGATGAAAAATAAATATATGAAATACTTGCACACGGCTCGGCTTCGCCGCTTGGCTTGTCCAAGAATATTGAGCCACTATTGAAGCAGTATTGTGAGGAATCACGTCTCTATTTGCAACATGACATTAATATTTCCCGACTCGCCAGAGAGATTGGCATTAACCGCCTTTATCTTAGCCAGTATTTCTCCAGTCAGGGCATGAATTACAATGCCTATATCAACGACCTGCGAATCAATCATTTCATCAGTCTCTATCACGAGACTGTCGCTGCTCATCGTCCTGTCATATGACGGCAGCAAACAGTAAGGTTACCAAGACGCCAAAGATAATGAAAACCATGAGTACGCGCCAGACAGTGCTTACGTAGCGATTGCAAAAATACGAAATAAAACGTAAATAAACAACTAGTTCCACAAATTATAGAAAATATGCTGTGTTTTATTTTGCATTTCACACATTTATTCGTATCTTTGCCAACACAAAAAGCAAATCTTTTGGTTAATTACATAGAGACATATGAAGAATAGACTGTTTATTGTACTGGCTCTTCTGTTCACCTTAGTGGCGCAGGAAGCATGGACTCAGCCAGTGACTCAGGAAGATGCCAAGCAGATTGCTGCCCAGTTTCTAAAAAGCCGATACGCAAGACATAGTACCAAACGTAAGGCACCAGCCCAGACAGAGCTGACAACCGACGTGGTGTTCAACGCCACCGATTCTGAGGGTCAGCCCTACCTTTATGCCGTCAGCACTCCCCAACATGATGGCTTCGTGCTTGTCAGTGGTGACGAACGTTTTGTTGATGTGCTGGGCTACAGCGAGAGGTATAGCTTCGACGAGCAGAAACTGCCCGAGAATATGCGTGCCTTCCTGCAAGGCTACATCGACGAGATGAAGTATCTGCAGTCTGTTGACTACCAGCCAAAGGCAGGAGCAAGACGTGCCGCTGTCGCCAAGAGTGACATCAGTCCGTTAGTGACCACCAAGTGGAATCAAGAAGCACCCTATAATGACCAGTGCCCTTTGGATGACGATATACGCTCTGTTACTGGCTGCGTCGCAACAGCGATGGCTCAGGTAGTGAACTACTATATCCAACATAATAACTGGCCGACAGCTTTGATGATGGATATCCCAGGATATACAACGCTGACCAAGCAGCTCAGTGTCCCTTCAATAGCATCAACAGCACCATTCCCAACCAAGGATTTATTAAAGGATACGTATAATACAGATGATAATAGGTCTGATGAGGAAAAGAATGCTGTTGCCACGCTGATGTACTATTGCGGAGCCTCCGTACAGATGAATTACACCAGCAATAGTTCCGGTACGCAAATAGGTTACATCCCTAATGCCCTGATCAATTATTTCGGCTTTGACACAACAACACGCTTTGTCAGCCGCTCAAACTATACTTATGCCGACTGGGTTGACCTGTTATATGGCGAGCTGGCAGCAGGACGTCCTATTGTGTTGGGTGGTAATAAAGCTAATAGCAGCCATGCCTTTCTGACAGACGGCTTTGATGCGAAAAATACATTATTCCATATCAATTGGGGCTGGGGTGGTTATCTGGACGAATACTTTGCCCTATCCGTCATGAACCCCGATGATGCAGGGCCGACGGGTGCCGCTAAAGGTACAGCAGGCTTTACAATTAATCAGTATGCCATTATTGGCGTCCAACATGTGGGCGCTTCAGGGCCAGCAGAACCGATACACTTAACCATGAACAACTACCGTGTAGAAGGGCAGAGAATTCGTTTCAGCTCATTTAATGACTCAGGTAAATCCGCCAGTTTTGATATTGGATTAGGCGTTTATGATGGTGGTACTATTACGCTTTTTAATACCATAAGAGAGGGTGTAGAAATTGATCCTAATACCATTTACCCTAATCTGAGTACAAATACTATGTGTGCTGACTATGCCAACCAAACCAGGAAACTGATTCCCTTGTCCAGAGTTTCCGGGACAGACACATGGATACCTGGTGCAAACCCTGACATCAACTATTTCACTGCCGAATACGATGCTTATGGCTTACCTACGCTGACGTTGCACCCCGCGCCTGACTTCCAGAATACCACCTTCACTATTCCCGCGAATGTGTTTGTGAATACTCCCACAGCTATTAAGGTCACATTTACTAACAACGGTGAGGATTACTGTAACAGGGTATATTTCTTCGTCAGCACCGATGCCAACAACAAAGGGACCCACATGGCCGAGTGTGGTCTGATGGCAGCGCCGGGTCGGCCTACGTCTGTTGAGTTTGAGTGGATACCAGCCTCGGCAACGACCTATCACATTTGGGCAACTACTGACGAAGCAGGTTCGAATGTTATAGGCACTGCCAGCGTTACCGCAACAACGGATGCCAGTCTGGCAGGAAAGACATTGGTATTGGCAAGTTGCACGTTCACAGGCCAAGACGACCAGTCTTTCCGGATAGATGATAATGGCGTTCGCAGTATAGACATATATAATGGTAATGAGTTGAACGGCATCATCAGTTTTAAGAACCTGACGGATGCTGATATTAGTGGGACTCTGGCCATACGCTTAGACAAATACAATACAACCACTTCCGAATTCGAATTAGATACGTGTACCAGAGTGGCGAATAATATCTCCTTCTCTGCTGGAGCCACAATGAATGCACTTCTCATTAGAGATTCTTATGCAGCTGGGTACATGTATAGGATTCGTATTCTCTTAGATGGTGAATGCATGGACGATCGCTACAGGATTAACCTGAAAAACGCTCCAGAAGCCATCACCAACACCAGTGATTGGGAGACATTCTGTGCAAACGTGAAGGGCGGAACAACCTATAGTGGCCAAATAGTCAGGATGACGGCAGACATAACGACCTCTACCTGGATGGAGGGCACCTTCGAAGGTGTCTTCGACGGCAACGGACATACGCTGACTATCACGATTCCAGATGCTAACGCCAATTATTTAGCACCTTTCAGGACTATCAGTGGAGCCACTATCAAGAATCTGACCCTTGCAGGAAGTTTGACAAGCAGCCAGAAGTACGGAGCTGGTCTGGTAGGCCAGGTAACTGGTGATAACAATCACATTGAGAACTGTGTAGTGAACACCGACGTCAACTTAAATGAAATAGGCGGAGGTGTTGTAGGTCAACTTACAGGGTCATTGACCGTCAAGGATGTTCTATATGGCGGAACAATCACGCAAGCTAATCATGGTTGTAAAACCGGAGGCTTCATAGGAGACGATGATGGTAGCAACCAGAACCTTAGCATGACCAATTGCTTCTATACCACTACGCCGGCTACTATAGACGATGAAGATGTTATTATTTCTGCAGATGTCATGAAGGCCAGCCAGCTGACCCTTGGTCCGGGTGTCACCATCCTGTCGGGCAACACTTGTTATTTCCATAATGAGGTTTATTATTATGGCACCGTAACGCTGGGCTACAACGACCCAGAAGCGGTTGTAACCTATAGCCTGGACGACACTCCGCTCAGCGGCAACAGCTTCACCATCAGCGAGGATAATGCTGCGTTTAACGATGGCAGCGCAACCATCACAGCCAGCTATGACTATCGTATTAGCTATAACCTGGATGGTGGCACGGTGACAACACCCAATCCCACCACTTATACTTCAGCCAACGAAGACATTACGCTGAACAATCCGACACGCGATGGTTGGACATTCATAGGATGGACTGGTACGGATTTGGACGATGCCCAGATGTCTGTTACCATACCTCAGGGTTCTACAGGCCACCGCCACTACACCGCTACATGGACAACCGACGAACTTGCCACTGACGCCAGCGGTGCCTACCTTATCAATAATAAGAACGACTGGGACCGCTTCTGTACGCTTGTGAATAACAACGAGGATGGCTATTACGGTAAGACCGTGAAACTGACTGCCGACATCGGTTCAGCAGAAGATCCTGTAACTACCAAGGCTGGTCGCGCAACGGATGAAGCAACCTATGCTCTTTGTGGATTATTCGACGGACAAGGCCACACATTATATGTGAAATATATTAATGGTGCCCCGTTCCTGTATTCATACTTTGCAACAATCCAGAATCTGCATGTGGCAGGCGACATCATAGCCTACGGTCAGTTTGCTGCAGGTCTTGTGTCTGAGGCATTAAGTAATCTCGACATCAGAAACTGTCGCAGTAGCATCAACATCAGCAGTCGTGTTAAGGGCGACGGTACCCACGGAGGGCTTGTCAGCGTTGCATACAATGGTTATTTTGAGGGCGATGTCACTATAACAGGCTGTCTGTTTGACGGTTCCTTTACCACTGACAATGGTACCAATAACTGTGGAGGATTCATCGGATGGTTAGAAGATCCCTCCAGAGTCGCCATCAGCAACTCTTTTCTAGCTCCCGTCAGCGTTTCCAGCGGTATGCTGGAAAAGCCCTTTGCTCGTAACTACAATGATACTGACGTTACCACCAACAGCTACTACATCCCTGTCACGAACCTGCCGACCGGTCAGGGCAAGCAGGCAAATACCATCACTGCCGGAGAGTATGTGACCAGCCTTGCCATCAGCGGCACACCCACGGAGTATGATATCAGCGGTATCACTGCTTACGAGGAAACCTTAGGCCTCAAGTACAATGGCAAGGTCTATGCCGGTTCAGAGGACGTAGTCAACCTGGCGCTCACCTCTGCAGAGCCGGAGCAGGGAAGCTATTTCCACCAATACACCACCTCTGCAGGCAGTATCTCTACGAACAGCCCTACCAGTGCCACGCTCATTATGCCGGATGGTCCTACCACCATCAACGCAAGCTTCAGCAACGAAGAACCTACGGGCATCAATACAATGTCTGATGCAAGCCATACAGTCCCTGATGCATGGTACACCATAGATGGTCGCAAGCTCCGTGGTAAGCCTACGGCCAGCGGCGTCTATCTGAATCATGGTAAGAAGGTGGTCATCAAATAAATTGATTCAACTGGTAATAATTTGTAACCGTTGTACTGGCAATTGCAAAGGTACGGAAAATCCCTGTTCAATTTCAGGGATTTTCCTTTATATGATTCGTGCAGGCAGGTCGCCCAAATAGAATTTGTACTCATTGCCCTCGGCTAGCCACCACCCATCTTCTTCTGAGCTGGGAGGAACGCAGTAAAGGTATTCGCGATAGGGCTCTGTGTCATTGAAGTCGCCAATATTTAATCGGTTTTCCAGCTCTTTCAAATAGGGTAGAAAACGGAATGAGGTACAACTCAGATGTCGGCAGTAGTCGTTCATCTCGATACGCTGGTCGGAGCAGAAGTTAACGGTAAGCGCTAACACCAGCACCTGTTTAGGCGTAAGGTCTAACTTCTTCGTCACGTAGTCAAAGACCTCGGCGGTCTCTACATAGATACTGTCATCGTGCAGTCCGCAATCCTCAGACCTGTTGATAATTGCTTCAAAGGCTAATAAGATGGTAGGTTCCCTGTCGCCAAAGGTGAAGCCATTCAAAAGTAGTTCATCCTCCTCGTCTTTTTCGTTCTTCGTCTTAACAGGTTCAATCCCCAAGGCCTTCAAATCCTCCATCATCTCGTCGTACTCTCTCTTCTCGTCTTCTGTCATATAGTTCCTTTCTTTTAGTGATTGTTTGCGGTGGCAAAGTTAAGGTACTTTTGAAAATAATCCAAAAAAAAACTGTCAGAAGTTCAGGACAAGGGTGTCCGTTTTTCTGAACAGTTCTTTGGAAAAAAAGCAACATGGAAGATCTTGGAGATTTTTCCATATTGCCTTTAGATATATTGCCGTTACATCGGATCGACAAGAATATCCATGAACAGCTTGTCAGAGAGGTCGTCGTCGGGCAGTAAGACTTCGGTGGCGTAGTCGGGCGCAAGGACTTCGTCGGTCAGAAGGGCGCCACTGACTGGCAGGAGCAGAGCTTTCTGATAGCGTAACTCCACAACCTCAAGGTGTGGTTTTTCGTATGTCTTCTTCATAATACCTTTCTCCTGTTGTTTAGTTGATGACTACTTTCCTGCCGTTGTTGACATAGATGCCGCGAACGGTGGGCTTGCCGCTGAGGCGACGGCCGTCAAGGCTGTACCACCCGCGTCTGAGGGCAGTGGAAGCTGCGGATGCACGGCCATTGGAATCTGAATCGACGGCCCTGATCCCCATGGTGTTGGCGAACGCAATGGTCAGTCCTGGCGCGTTCGTGGGGAGGTCGGCGATGTAGGCGCGGTTGGCAGCGATGGTAGTGCCAGTATAGCACCAGAAGCCAATCTCGCCCGTCTCGTTGCTGTGGCCAAGGGTCAGCACGCTGTTGGCATCGACCGTCGTTTCCGCTGTCGTTCCCGCGAAGATGTTGGCGGCGGGTGCATCGCCAGTGGCCAGGCGCGCCAGCCACTCAACGGGAGCGTCGGCATTGACCAGCACGGGGGTATTGGCGGGCAGTATGGCGTTCTGCAACTGCTCCACTATCAGTTCGCTGTCCTCAATGCCTGTGGCGGCATAGACGCTGACTCCTGCCGGCACCTCGGCGTTGTAGGGCAGACACGTGGTGGCCCACCCCTCGGTTCCGGGTGTGGTAGTGACAAGCGGCACGTTGATGATGTAAGGATTAGAGAGGCTGCCTACAACGCCGTTGAACTCGTATGCGAGGTCGCCCGGGTCAACTTCAATAATCTTTCCCTCCACGGCCACCTTGCAATGGAAGTGGTCAGGACTGTAGTCGCCATATACTGTGAGATAGGTCACACCAGGGCGGCTGTTGTCGGTGGGACTGCCCTTGCCGCGTATCTGGTCTTCATAGTAGATGGCTATGACGACATCGCCAGTGAGCACCTCGCCGTTCATCATGGCCTTCGCCGTCACCAGCATATTGCCATAGTAGTCACGGTAGGGTACGTCAGGAAACGGGTCAGTGATCTGGGCCATGACGCTGGCACTCCCCATGAGGAGGAGTGCCAGCAGGCCATAAACGCGATTGCTTATCTTCATTTTACAGTTACTTTACGTCCATTCTTAATGTAAACGCCCTTATGCAGCTTGCGACTGTTGTCATCGAGCGTAACCTTGCGGCCTTGCAGGTCATAGACAGGTGTCTGCTTGCTGTCGCTGAATATCTCCCTGATGCCGTTCACACTGCCGAGGTCGATGACCAGCGGGTTCATGGGCGATCCATATACGCCGTCCACCTCGTAGTTGACGGTTGTCGTGACGTCAATCAGCTCGTCGCCAACGGCTACCTTGAAGGTCAGTGTCACCTCGTCGTCGCCGGGGATGGTGACGAAGGCTACACCCTTTTCGTTGGTCAGTGCTGACGTGCGGCACTCTCCGTCGGCAAACACGCCCAGCTCCGTATGTGCAAGCGCTTTGTCGTCAGCCACTATCCTGACGGTCATGATAGCGTTGTTAGCGTATTTGCGGAAGCTGACTGGCTTGAAGGCTGACTGGCTCTCGGCCTCGGCGAGGTCGCTGTCCAGAGCCCTTGCAGCAGCCACGGTGGCAGCAGGATAGCTGAACTGGCGGGCGGTAGTGTTCTTCAGCATGTAGCCGATGCCAGGCTCCATCATGGGCAGTGAGCCGGCCCACTCATAGTCGTCGTAGTAGGACACGCCGCTCTGACCCTTGAGAATGTCGCCGTTCACGGCTCCCAGGCCAGCCAGTGCGTCGCTTACCGATGCCACCTGACGGCCGTAGTAGCCAATCCAGTTCCATCCCTCGCCAGCGTCAATCACTGTGCTGGCAGGATTTACGCGCTGTCCGACAATGCGGAGCTGACGGTCGGCCTTCATCTGTACGGCATACATCTGGGCGTTGCTCATGGCACTTGTCAGGCCACCGCCCCACTGGCCGTTCTCGTAAGTGAGGTAACCGTTGTGCTGACTCTTCACGTTCACCACGTCGTCGGCAATCTTCTCGAAGATGGCAGGCACCGTCATGTTGTCAGGTGTCACATAGAGTGACAGCCAGTTCCAACCGGCCTTCAGCTCGGTCTGCTGCTCTATCAGGTCTGATACGGTCAGCACGACGGGTGCACCGTAGTTGCCGATGAGGGCAAGGGGTGCGAAGGTAATCTTCTGGCTCGGTGTCACCACAGGATAGAGGGCGCCGGTAGAAGCGTCATAGGCACGGAAGGTCACTTCTGCTCCTGACTCGTTGTTGCCGTAGATGTCCATCGTGATAAAGCTGCCGTCGTAGCGCTCCTTATAGGCGGGATGTGCCACGCCTCGGCATTCCTCGCCGATGAAGGCTGCCACGAGGTCATCCTCGTCATCCATCTGTCGGCCGTCGATTTCCACCCGTGCAATGACGTTCATCGAGTTCTCGAAGTCCTTCGGGTTCACCGTCCATGCCGGTACGTTGCCCGTCACCTTCAGGCTGAGCGTCATCGGCTCGGCGATGTTGCTGTTGCCACTCAGGTAGATGGTCTGCTCGTAATTGCCGATGGCCACGCTCTCAGCAACGCTGAACGTCAGCGTCTCAGAGGTCTGAGGCTTCAGTACGCCACCCTCGGTGTTGATAGTCAGCCATGCGGGCAGTCCGCTCAGGCTCCATGCCTCGCTCTCCGAGCCACGGTTCTCGATGACGGCGGTGAAGGTGTCTTGTTCGCCGACAGTCTTCGTCAGGGCCACGTCAGCCTCCTGCCACTTCAAGTTGTTCTGCTGTACAAAGACCGTCCAGGTGATGGGCTGTGCTTTGTTGCCGTTCTTGTCCTTCACGTTCTTAGCGGTGATGAAGATGGTGCAGCCTTCCATCTTGGCAGGCTCAGCCAGCAGGTTCACCTTGATCTGTCGCTCGCTGGCCACAAACGAGAACTCTACGTTCTCCGTCTTCGGGGCAGGCTTCAGGGCGGCGGTATTGTCCTTGCCTGTAGTGGCTTGTGCATTAGCACCGCCAGCGGTGAAGAAGCTCAGCGTCTCGGTGCTCTTGGTGTCAACCAAGGTAGCGGTGGAAACAGACTGGTTGTTACCGTCCAGCGTAAAGCTTTCCATCGGATAGTAAGCTACCAGTCCAGGCTCTTCGTTGCCATTCACACGGGCATACGCCTTATTCTTAATAACGTCACCGGTACGGCGTCCCTTCCAGATGCGCACCTCATCGATGGCACCCTTCAGCATCTGGTCGTAGGTATAGAGACCGTTGCCATCGACGCTGGTGCGATGGCTACCGAGCATCAGCTTGTCGCCATAGAGTACGGGCATCACTGTAGCAGAGATCTGCTTGCAGAGTTCCCCGTCGATGTAGATGCTGCCACTGCCGTTGGTGCTCTTCAGCACGTTCACGGCCACGTGGTGCCACTGTCCGTCGCGCAAGTTAGCATTCTTCACCTCAATGGGGTCACCGTCGAGTGCGATTTCCATCTTGCCCTGGGCGTTCAGGCGCAGGTCCATGACGTTGGTGCTCAGCACAGAAGCCACACCGCTCTGAGTCTCGTCGGCCTTGAACCATGTCTCGACGAGGTAGTCCTCGCTATTCGTGGTGTTCAGTGTGCCAATGTTGGCGGCAGCGGCTGTCGAGCCGTTCAGTGTCAGCGTGTAGTTGTCGCCGTTCACCCACCATGCATTCTGGCTGGGCAGCAGCATGTTGCGGTTGCGGGCGCGGTCAGTAGCCGTGCTGCCGTGACCCTCGTTCATCTGCCAGTAGCCTATCAGACCACGTGTGGCCTGGTTCTTCGTCGTGTACATGTCGGCCTGAGCCTCGGTCAGCGAGCGTGCACTGTTCCAGAGTGTCAGTTCCTGCACCTTGGCAGTCAGGTCGTTGCCACCCACGCTGATGATGCCGTTGCCCTCGTAGGCAGGCACTTCGGCATTGCCAATCAGATTCACCTCGGAGCCATCCATTGCATAGCCAGCACTCACGGTCTTGGCGTCAGCATTGTAGCTGATGTTCAGGAACAGCCACTTGTTCTTAGGCAGAGCCGCTGTTGTCGGCACATTCTTTCCAGCCACGTTGAGGGTCAGCTTTTCGTTCTCTATCGAGGCCGTGAAGTTGTTGTCCTTCGTGCCGTGTTTCAGCAGCGTACCGTCCGACTGGTAGTTCACCCACATGCTGGCGGTAAACGACTTGCCGTTCAGGCTGACAGCAGCCTCCGTCTTGGCAGCGTTCTTGCCCGTCAGGCTCAGGGCAACGTCGTGCTGCACCTTGCTCTCGTTCAGCACGCCCACCACGTCGAAGTTGTTGGCATTTGACAGAATGCTGCCCTGGATGTCCTCGTTGAAGGTTATCACGAGGTCGTCGCCACTGGTCAGGATACCGCTGGCCGGGGTAGGTGTGGCAATGAGCATCGGGCTAGTCATGTCGCGGATGATGGCCACCTCGTCGCTCTCATTGTTCACCTCAACTCCGCCCTGGTCGCACACGGTGATGGCACGGAAGACGTAGGTCTTGTCGGTGTATTCGTCCTTGCGCAGGTCGATGGTGTAGTTCAGCTTGTTCGTTCCCTCCAGTGCGGGCAGCAGCAGCAGGTTCGGGTTGCTGGCCACGCGGTCAGCGTCCTTCGTGTACTCCTGCAGCGTGCGGAAGTCGGCATCGTTCTCGCCCTTGTACTGCAGGCGGATGCCCTTCAGCGACGTCATCGAGTAGTTGTAACCGCTGATGCTCAGCGTCTGTACGGTCTCGGTGTCGTTGTTCACGAGGGTATGGGTGGAAGCCAGCTTCACCTCCGAGCAAGTCGGCTGGAAGTAAACGCTGATTTCAGTAGTGTCGGCAATTTCGGGGAATACGCCTCCATTGTCCTTCTGGCATTGCGAGGCAATGCGTATCTTCACGTTCTCGTAGGTCAGCACGTCGGGGTTCGACTGCTCCACGGTGAATGTCTTGTTCATGGTCTCGCCAGCCTTCACCAGTACGGAGCGGCCAGTGGTGATGACCATACCGTCCATCTTGACAACCAGACCGTCGGGGTTCGAGTCGGTGCAGACCATGATGTCGTACCAGCCGTCCTCCTTCGTGTCGGAGTTGTTGCGCAGATATACCTGGAAAGTGCCCTTGCCACCGGCGGGAATGCCCGTCAGCGTCTGTACGGCAGCCTCGATCTCCGGTTTCTCAATCTGTACGGTCTTCTCCATGATGACGGTACCGGGCTGGTAGAACTCCGTCACCACCTCGTCCTCATACGGACAGCTGGTGGCACCGGCACGCGTATAGAAGATAGGTCCGAAGCCGTCGGGAGCGTTGAACACGTCAACAGACAGGTAGTCATCATCGCCATCCTCTACCAGCGAGTAGCTGGTGGTCAGCGTGTATTGGTCGTTCTTCTCCCTCTCCTCGGTAACGGTGATACCGATGTTCTCGGTAAACTCCACGCCAAGTCCGACGCCTGAGAAGCGGTAGCCCGTCTCTACGCCCACGATGACATTGACCTCCTCCTCACCGGAATCGATGGTGGTATAGGTCGTGTCGTTGGTAACGGTCTCGGTGATGGTCGTACCGGCATCGAACGAGTGGTTCTGCTTCAGCCACTTGTCGCGGTTCTGAATAGCGGTCACCTTGGCTTCCTCGTTCTTGCTGAGTTCCTTCTGCCAACGCTTGATCTGCAGGTTGTAGAAGTTCACCATGTCCTGATAGTTGTTCTTCTCATAATCCTGAGGCATCAGCATGGTGTACGACGGACCGGTGTAAATACCGTCCTTCAGCTTGTCGAAGGTGACGGCAGCATCGCCCCATACCGAGGCATCGTTGTTGCTCGAACCGTAGTTAGGATCGTCCTTGCTCAGGGTAGTGACGTAGATGGGGTCTTTGCCTTTGGCAGGACGCTGCACGCTGCTGATGCTGCTAACCTGTACTAACATCGAGTCGCGCAGGGCCTCGAAGTTGGGAATCAGCACACCCTTGATGTAGTTCTGCGTATAGACAAAGCCTGTAGTGAACTCTTCACCGGTGGCCAGTGCCTCGTCCATGTCGAGCACGGGCTGGTTCGTGGCGTTGTTCCAGCGGATGTCAACGGCGTGGCTGGCACCGAAGATGATGTTCTTGGCAGAACCAATGAACACGTCACCGTCGGCACCGTTGAAGTCGAAGCCGTCGCTGGTCGTGATGTCACGGGTTGTGGTGACGCTCTTCGTCGTATTCTTGGTGTTGGTGTATTTCAGGTTCACCTCTCCACCGGCCGTGATGGTAGCCTTGCTGTCAAGGTCCTGAATGACCATGAAGCCGATACCCTCAGCAGTCTCCTGCTTCACGCCGGCATAGATGCTGGCCTTCAGTTCCGTATTGCTGTGAGGCGCTACGCTGCGGCCTGTCGTCTTGGTAATGGTAGTTCCCTTGCTCCAGGTGGCTGATGAGCCCGTGCCGGGAGGATCGCGCAGCACCATGAGCACCTCGTCGGGACCCTGGGTCACGAAGTTGTTACCAGTGGGCAGACTGCCGAGGACGATGGCCTTGAACGTGTTGTTGCCATCCCATGACATCTGCGTGCCGTTGTTGTCGTAAGAGATGGAGAGACCACGGGTATAAGGACTCTGGATGTTGGGATAACCCACGGTGAACTGATAGACGGCCTCGCCGTTGTCGTCCAGCTCGAAGGGCTCGTCCTTGACCTCGTGGACCTCACCGTCCAAGAGAACAGAGGTAGTAGCGGCATACTGGTTCTTCACCGTCACCTCCTTGCCAGCCAGAGGCACGCGGTCGATGACCACCTCTTCGCTGTTGTCCCTGTTCTCGTATTCCTCATAGGCACTCATGTGGTAGATGTAGGAACCCATCTCCTCATAGACGGGAAAGCCAAAGGTATAGTTAACCGTACCGTCACCATTCGGGGTATAGACGGTAACATCGTGCTCTGTGCCATTGATGTCCTTCACCTTGTAGTTCTTGATACCGAACGAGCCGTCCTCGTTCTCCGTCACGATGAACTTCGACTGCGACTTGTATTCTATCTTGGCCGAACCCACATACTCGCACTTCCTCAAACCGTCTTCCGTCTCAACCGAGTCGGTGTAGATGAGGTTGGGGTTAGTGGCGTCGATGACGGGCAGGCTCGTGAAGACGATGTCCGTGTTGGAAGGAATCTGGATGGCTGTCACCTGATAGTTCAGCGGCGGCAGCTGGGCAACGAACTCACCAGTCCGGGAGTCGGTTTCGATGGTGATGGTATTCTTGTTACCCTGCACGTAGGCCGCACCATACTGGGTGCTGAAGTCGCGCTGGTTCTCGCTCATGTCGTAGCTCACGGCATTGCCGTTGACGGTGCGCACGGCATTGATAAACGTCTGCTCGCTGCCGGAATAGTCTAAGGTCAGCTTAGCCTTACCGATGTTGGCCTTGCCATCGCCCACACCGAGGGGCTTCTCGTATTCGATGTCGCCACCGGCCACGCGACCAACAACGGTCACCAGCGTATTGTCATAGAAGGTGAGACCCGCCTTGGCGTCGTCGAAGTTGTGGCGTACGCCCACCTCGTCGGGATCCTCAGGATAGCGGCCGCCATTGACGAAGGTGTGTCCACTCTTCTCGACAGACACGAAGTGGTCGCCGATGGGAACGTCAACGCTGAATTCACCCTTTGAGTTGGTCGTCACGGCCTTGCCGTCGCGGGATGCCGTCACGCCATCCACCTTCACATAGACATCAGCCACGGGGATGGTGGTGTTATGGTAGTAAACCACACCGCTCACGGGGAACGAAGAGACGTCCTCGAAGTCAACGCCCGAATGAACGAGCGAGTTCAGACTGAAGAAACGGCTCTTGTTGGTGGGCGAGAACTGGTGGATGCCCATGGTGGGCGTCAGCACGTAGTTGGTACCCTCACCGGAGAAACCGATGCCGCGGATAGTGTAGTTACCATTCTCGTCGGTATAAGTCATCAGGGCTAACTGCTCGTCACTGGGGACGCTGCGTTCGCTCAGGGCACCCACCTCAATCTGACCGTGGTTGCCGCTGGCGATACCGTTGGGACGGCTGTAGTCATAGACCTTGGTCTGGCCGTTTTCAATGCCCTCATCCATAGGCCAATAGACAGCCAGTCCGCCTTCATTGCCAGCCAGCGTGTGGTTGTAATTCTTCAGAATGTCGGCCTCGGTGAGCACCTTCTTGAAGAAGCGGAACTCATCGACGTTGCCATAGAAGTGGTTTGCGTCGTCCCGGCTACTGTTGTTACCAAGGGTCAACAAGTCGGTAGCATCATTAGCAGCCCAGTTCACTGCGCCGCTAATCTCATCGCTGGCCTTCACTTCGCCATTGGCGGTGACCACGTAGAACTGGGTCTTGCCACTGTCGTATGTCACGGTGATGTGGCTCCAGCGGTTGGCATACACCGAGTCGGTGCTCCAGCTGGTAGTGCCGTTAATCTTTGTTCCAAGCTGATAGCGGTCTTTTTCTTCGTCGTACTTCATCAGCACCTGATAGACCTCCTTCACGTTCAGCAGGCTGTAGATGGTATTGTTTTCACCCATGCCAGAGTTGTCGGGCAGCACATAGCACTGTGCGGAAAAGGCACCCTTCACCAGGTTGTTCACCTTGTCGGCACCGCTGATGGTCTGGATGCCCACGCCGTCGCTCTTCAGTGCCAGCGAACGGAAGTGGTTCTCAGTCTCACCATCGGAATTGCTGGCGCTCATCGTGATGCGAACACCCTCGACAGCAGTACCGGAGCCGAAGCTGATACGACCGCTGACGACACCCGTTGACAGAGAGAAACCGTCGGTGGTCGCACTGCTGCTAACAACTTCGACCTGCTTGTTGTTTTGCTCGATTTTCTCTTTCAGCACCAGGCGGTACTCGTTGAACGAACCGGCCTGTGCCGACTGGTCCTCGTAGCTGTACGAGGTAACGTTGCCGCTGGTGGTATAAATCTGAGCCCACTCCGACTCGTTCTTACTGCCCAATGGGCGACGGAACAGGGCAAAGTTACTGGTGCCGCCACCCTTCTGGTCAACGGTCCAGCTCAGCTTGACGCCGTTGCTGAATTCACCGCGCGAAGCCGCAAAGCCGGTAATTGAGGAACCATCCAAGCGGAAGGCGGCTACAGGCGAATAGCAGGTAGTTTCCTCGACGAAGACTTTTACGCGATACCAATACGGCTGGCCGGACACGGCGGTGGCATCGGTGTAAGTGCCGGAGGTCGTGTTCTTGTTGTTGACCGTAACTGTTGCTGAAGCATTGGCAGGAACCAGTTCCTCCCATGTCGGCGTGGCTCCAGCCAGCGTCGGGTCTGTGGTGGTACGCTCCAAAATAAAGTCGTACAAGCTGGTGCCGCTGGCATCTTCTATGGAGCTGAACACCCAGTCTAACTTCACCTTGCTGGTTTTTTCAGATGCCGTCAGACTGGTAAAGCTAAACTGGCGGTTCATCGTGAACGTTGTCGAAGCCTTCACATCACTCAGGGCATCGTCAATATTCGTCAAATTCCACGTGTTGGGAACGAAGCAGACGGTATAGGTCATTGGAGTGCCATAGGGTACTTCGCTGAGTTTGTTGTCGGTGAATTGGGTCGAGTTGCCGTAGTTCACTTCACCCACCTTTTCCTTGTTGCGATAGATATACCACTTGCCAGCAGTCGTAGCTGATGACGGGACGTTAGCGGTCCAGTTCAGTTGCAGCGTTTTCGCGTAAGTGTTTACGTTGGTGACGGTGACGTTCTCAGGCTTGATATACTTACTGTCCCTGTTAATTTGAACATAAGCATACCTTGTATGAGATTTGTTACCGTAACTGTTGCCATCTACATAATAGTGAACAGTATAGCGGCCCGGTGCCATCTTTTTGAGAGCATCGGAATTAATATTGGAATACCAGGTGGAATTGTCGAGAGAGTAGTAAACGGTTCCGCTCCCGTTCGATGTTCCTGCCGCCGTCTTGATAAGGCGGTGTGGCTGAGCGTCGAAGGCAATGTCCTCAAAAACGGGGTCCGACGTAGGACGGTTCGCCTTAGTTTCGGTAGTTATGTGCAGATAGAGGCTGGCGCTACTACCGATACCCCTGTTCAGGTCAATATTTGATTCGCAGAGCTTTGCATCCTTGTAATAGCAGTTTACAGCCCCATCTTTGAGAGGGCTGACATAGAAGCCAGTGACAACACGCTTGTCGCTGAAGTTTTCCTTGGTGTAATAGAGATAAATGTCCCATCCCTTTCCACAGTGACTATTCAGGTTACCTTTCGATGAGCTAGTGAAATAGTCGCCACCAGCTGTGGAGCAGAGGTGATAGGTGTGGCCGCCGTATGTAACGGTCGAAGGCGGGTTTTTGTCCCCGACATTAACGACAATGACATCGGTGATGTAGCCACCGTTGGTACTTGCGTAGTTACCTTTCTTGGCACCCAAGAAGATGTAGTCGCCACCGGCTCCTTCGTTTATGTCATGTTTATCGAACTTGTAGCTGGAGTGAGCATCCGAGGCATAAGTCACTTCGTCCTTGCTGCCACCGACCAAAAGTATGTCGGTAACGTAGGCCGCCCATTCATAGTTCTGGGCCCTCACCGTCTGTACAGGCGGCACAAGCATCAGGATCGCTAATAGCGACATAAGCGCTCGCGACCCGAGGAATCGTTTAATGGTTCGTTGTTTCATAATTGTTTTGATTTAAATGAATAAATGTATTTATTGTTGGTTACTTCATACCTTATTATATATATGGCCGTCAGCGTGGGCTGGAGTCACGGCTGTCCGACTGGATGTTACGCCAGCAGGCCCGGAAAAACAAAACAATGCCCACCGCCACGAACAGCATGAATAGCAGTTCGAGAGGCGAGGCGGGCAGTTCTTCTACAAATTGCATCATGGTTAAACCAATTGAGTGAATAAAATGTTATAATGGTTGAGGCCTATGGCCTCCTGGTTGTCTTATAGACGGTGCAAAATTACACTTTTTTTTTGAAATAACAAATATCAAATTGTCCATGGATGTTACATTTGACATAGAAATATATATCAAATTGTCCACAGCGTGTAATAAAACACCGAAAAACTTTGCCATTTGTAACATCAGTGATACAAATGATAAAAAACGCAAGCTTGCAAAACTGCGTTACCCCTTCGTGGCAGCAGTACCTTCGCGGTCCAGTTTTTGTTTGGAGCGGTAATATGCCAAATATGACGAGAAGCCAGAGGCGAGGGCGGCGGCCTCCTTCGTCTCGTTGGGGTGGTCGATGACATACTGTTCGTAATATGTCAGGCGCAGGCGGTTGACGTAGCTGGCGAAGGAACCGAATCGGCGGCTGAAGGTGAGGGACACGTATGAGCGGCCCAACTGACAGTGGTCGCTGACATCGTCAATCTTCAGGTGAGAGTTGAGGAAGGCCTGCTGGTCACGCACGTATGTCTCTATCTCAATGGCCGTCTGGTTGATGAGTTCCTCGTGATGGGCATCGGTAAGAGGGTCGCCAGCGGGCGCATTGTCTTCCACGCTCGACGGTACGAGGGCTGTGCGTCGCCATGCAGGCAGCACGATGATCAGCATGATGACGACCAGCGTCGTCAGCAGCAGGTCGCTGAAGGCCCTCGTGGCAGGCGAGTCCCAGATGTATGCAGGCCAGAGCAGCGGTGTGAAGATAACGGGTGCGAGCCATACGCGGCGAGCATAGTCCATGGGGAAGTCGTCAGGGTTTGAGAAGTTCTCGTCTCGTGACTGTTCCATCCACCGCCATACCTGCCACATCGCCACAGCGGCGAAAGCCATCATGATCAGGCCTACTACAGTGACCACGTAGCTCCACGTATGGATGCCCTCCTCGCTGAGCACGCTGCCTGACATCCATGCGTTCATCACCAGCGGACCGATGGCGAGCAGGGTGATGATGGCCGCCACCCACGAAGCCGTCTTCCAGCGGTTCCACTGCCTCCCTGTGCCGAAGTAGCAGAACAACAGTGCACCGCTATAGAAGTAGTAGGTGGTGGGGAAGTACGACTTGTAGAGCAGCCATGCCGACGGGTCGGTGGGGTCAATGGCGTAGGGCAGCAGCAGCGTCGCCATGGAGTAGATGATACACTGCATCCAGCGGTCGGGCCATATCTGTGCATGCTGCTCCTTCGGTTCACTGCAGGTGTGGAACCAGCGTATTGCCAAAAATATCCAACACGCCGCGATGTAAACCGCCGCAACTACTCCGTAGTAATAATATTCTCTGGTCATTTTCTGTTTCTAGGTTGAATTCGACTGCAAAGATACGATTTTTTTTTTCAGAAATAGATCAGCGCACCTGACTGATTTGATGTTTTAATGTCATAATCTTCAAAGGACAGGCCAGCGTGCATTTTCCGCATTTCAGACAGTCGGGATCGAGATAGCCAACCTCCTGCCCCCGGCTGTCGTATGGTGTGAGCTGCATGGGACAGACGCGGGCGCAGTTCTTACACTTTGTCTGGCAGGCACCCGACACGTGGATGTTCGTAAAGGCCTTGGGCAGTGGCGACTTCTTCGGAGCCACCCAGCGGGAGAGGCTACCCATGGGGCATAACGAGCACCAGGTGCGTGGCGCATAGATGAAACTCAGCGTAATGCCGACAATGGTGGTCACCACGATAATCGTCCAGAAGACGCGACCGATGCCGCTCCACACGGCCAGTCCGCCCTCGCTCCAGGGAACGGTGAATGTCAGCTGGACGGCGAACATGCCGAAGATGAAGAACACCATGAACAGGCGGAAGCCGAAGGTTCGCACGAAGGCCGGTATCGGCTTGTGGGGTGAGTACCTGGACAGCAGACGGTCGTACATGTTGCCTCGCGGACAAACGTTGCCACACCAGAAACGACCCCGCCAGACAGAGGTGAGCACGGGGCCTATCATACAGATGAGTGCGATGAGACCGATGACGGGATAGAACCACGCGACGATGATGTACGCGATGATGATCCAATAGAGGTTTGGTCCTGGAGTCGCAAAGTGGCGATGGAATTGCTTTTGTGCCATATTTTTAATGCTTAATGCTTAATTCTTAATGCTTAATGCTTAATTCTTAATGCTTAATGCTTAATTATTTCAATTCTTCAATTTTTCAATTCTTCAATTTTTCAATTCTGTTATCGTCATGCCACAGCTGAAAGCATGAAGTTGGTCGCCCATGATTGTTTTGAGCGAAGCGAAAGCTTTGTCACCCGTACAATGGCTGGTGAAGAACCGGGTATTGGGATATTTGGCCTTCAGCCTTTGAGCCAATGACACTAATTCTTTATCCGTCTCTTGGCCGTCGAGTAAGTGGAAACCTCCGCAGACGGTATGAACCGGCCACGGACAAGCCGCCAGGATGTTCTCCAGACCGCTGTGGGCACAGCCTGTAAACAGCAGGCCGTCAACATATAGCGCTTTATCATGATTGCAATGTGCATGCTAAAAAACGTTTATAAGCATAACCTGATTATCCATTCTTTGAAGAACGGGTCTTCTATTTCATAATCATTCACACGTATTACATAACCAGCCTTCATTAGGCGTTTGATACTACTGAATGAAGTACTGGTTGCTTTTTGGCGGTTTTGTAGCGGACTGATCCCCTTGCTCAAACTTACCAAAATAGAACGGTCTGTGCGGTTGAAATTCAGCCATAGCCGTTCGAAGTCCAAATCGTGTGTGCGTACTATTTTATTAATAGCCTCATTGACGACGCCCTCATCGAGGTTATCATAAGTCATTATCTCCCAGACTTGGGCTGCTAACTGTTGAGTGTAGTAAGGGTGAAGGCTGGTAAACGATAGTATTTCTGTCGCAATGCTGTCCAGCCGGTCTTGCTGCTCCGAAGGCAAACGTGTACAAATATAATCTTTGAAGTCGTCATAGGGAATCTTCCCAAGATGCATGAGTTTTCCGAAATGATAAAATGGTGACTTCTTTCTTTCAAATATTTCTGTCATCATCGACTCCTGACTCCCTAAAAGGATATAGTTTATATGGTCTTGTTCCTGCATGATGGAGCGAAGTTGCTTGTCCAAACCCTTGCGAATGTTAAGTATTTCCTGGAATTCATCAAGTACGACAACAAGTTTATTCTCTTCATTGCTTACTTTTTCAATTAAGGCCATTGCATCTTCTATTAGTATGATGCTATTCACTATTGGCTGGAATGAAACATCCATCATACTAGTCATAGGATTAGTAGAAACTGTAGGTATAATTCTAAAGTGTGTCATGAGGTGTTTGATTCGTTCCATAGGATATAGGCGAAACAATTCACGTAACAATTTGGATGCCAGATCCTCTACACTCAGTATATTCTGCATGTTGAGTGAGATACTTGGTCTTCCTGTTGCTTTTACTGCTTTGGCAACAAGACTCGATTTACCAAACCTACGAGGGCTTATTAGTATCAGATGGTTCGCACTATTCAGAGACTTTGCTATCTCCTTTAGTTCCTCGCTCCTATCAGTAAAATATTCATTATCGACTAGTACGCCATACTTAAAAGGATTCATCATATCATTGTTTTTTCTGTTTCTGCCGCAAAGGTAATACATTTATTTTATATCTGCAAACTTTATTGCGAAAAAAATCGCAACGAAGATTTTCGCAATGTGAACGATGAGTCCTCATCGAAAGAATTCAAATATAACTTAGCTGCTTGATTTGGAACTGTATTTTGATCGAAGGTACGGAAAATCCCGTTCATCATGACATGAACGGGGTGAGAGAATTTAGTATTAATCTTCTAAGAACGGTAATTGCTCATTGATTTCTTCGTGACAGACAAAGCAGTCCGTCTGTGTATCCTCGGCCTTTACAATATCAGGGATTTTCCTTTTATAGGTAGCAAACGTTTTGCCATTCTCAATCTCTTCACGGCGGGCCATGCTGATTTTGGCGAACTCTTCTTCACGTTCTATACCAAGAAATCTGCGTCCAAGAAGATTAGCAGCGATACCAGTAGTGCTGCTTCCTGCGAATGGATCAAGAATCCAGGCACCAGGCGTGGTTGATGCCATAATGATACGACTTAGCAAACCCAATGGCTTCTGAGTAGGATGCTTTGTGCACTTCTTCTCCCAAGGTGCAATAGCAGGCAAACGCCACACATCTGTCATCTGTGTGTCGCCATTGATATGCTTCATCAATTCGTAATTATAGTAGTGAGCCACCTTCTCTTTCTTCCTCGCCCAGATGACAAACTCAGTTGAATAGGTGAAGTAGCGGCAAGATATATTGGGTGGCGGATTCGTCTTGGCCCATGTGATGACATTGAGAATCTTGTAACCTAACTGCGTCAGACAGTTGGCAACAGAAAAAATATTGTGATAAGTGCCGGAAATCCATATTGTACCGTTTTCTTTCAACTTCTCCCTGCATAGCGAGAGCCATTTCAGATTGAAAGCGTTGATATCATCTTGGGACATACTTTTGTCCCAATCTCCTTTGTCAACACATACCACTTTTCCACTCTGCACGCTGATACCACCACTCGACAAGAAATATGGTGGGTCTGCAAATATCATGTCGAACTTGAAGTTGAACTGTGGCAGCAATTCAAACGTATCGCCATGAAGCAGATTAAAATCGTGATTGGATGATTTATAAAAGGCCTTCAGCATTATTTCAAGAGCTTGACGAACGACTCAATACTTGTCAGATTATATACACTTGGAATAGTGTTGTATGCCTCCTCTAACTTGTTTCGTGCCGACTTCCACCCAATTCCATCTGTTATCCATACGAATTCAAAACCCTTTACGGAGTTTACTTTAGGAGCTAACTCCGTATAGGCTCGTGCTACCTCATTCAGCTTCGAACCACCACCGCTATAGAAATTCACTTCGATAAGATATTTCTTATTAGCGGTTTTGATATAGAAATCGAAGCGTTTCTCATCTGTACCAAGTACAGATAATTCTGGGAATTCTGACGAATACACTTCTTGACGGAATCTGATGCCATTCATTCTAAAAAGTCTCGCAACAGTATTTTCCATAATATGTCCACTTCGATTCTTACGGGCATTGGTATCAAGACCTGTCTCGATGCCAAACACATAATCTACGAGATTCTTGATACGACGGGATTGGAATATATCTGCCAATCCTGTACCTTGAAGGAACTCCACGACCTTCGAGCATGATTCGAAATAGCTTTTCAACAGCACCACATTGCCATCTTTATCCACAATAGGTTTTCTGCCCTCATCTCTGACAGCAATCAGAATTCCAAGTACCTCGAATACTTTTGGGTCACGCTGCCATATTTCAGCTACACCTTTTG
>JAEEGL015439710.1_pt1 | contig 22307 bp, 22 predicted proteins | sample 9134231 | NCBI WGS metagenome assembly JAEEGL01 (sample SAMN16246548, study PRJNA631951) | gut metagenome | biome: gut microbiome; feature: rumen; material: fiber-attached | host: Bos | place: Iran: Karaj | collected 2018-10 | reverse complement strand
TTTTCTGTTCTGATTCATCTTCGAAGTACTTCTTTATTTTTTTAGGGTCTGTTTCTTCTGAATAACAGTTACAAAGCTCGATTCCAGCGCAGTAAAGTTCAAACCTTTCTTTCCAGTACATTCCGTTTTTGTAAAACTCCTGGGCAAGACACGGAACTTTGGCCGGGTAGTCCATCAGCATTACAGGAACATCCTTCGGAAGATGGGGCTCTACGCAGTGAACTAAAATAAGCTCGTAAAGGTCGTCCCATGCCCAGCTTTCAAACGGATTGTCTTTACTTTCTTCAAGACCAAGCTCGCGCGCATGACGTGCAAGGTCGGCACTTTCCGGACATGAAGATAATGCAAAGCCTGCATACTGTTTAAATGCGTCATCTATTCTTAAATGATAAAACGGCGGTCTCATGTAAGAAAAAGGATCTGGCTGTCCTGCATTAGGTTTTGGAGGAAGAAGCTCGTTAAAAAGTTCTTCTGTAAGGCGCGCAGTATCCATGTAAGAAGCATTCATCTTGTAATATTCAAGCATTGTAAACTCTGGGCTGTGGATGTTTCCGACAGATTCGATGTTACGATAGCATTTTGAAATCTGGAATACATCTTTTTTATGCTGCGAGATTATTTTTTTAATGTAAATCTCCGGTGACGGAACAAGATACAAAGGAATTTTTTCTTCTGTCCAGGGCTTTATGTATTCAGTTTTAAAAACTTCAAGGCATGTTTCTGGAATCAAGTCTCTGCTTAAAGCCGGTGTGTCGAGTTCTAAAAATCCTTTTTTAATGAAAAACGCGCGTATCTTCTGCATAACCGATGCGCGAAATTCAAGCATCTCTAAATCCATAGCTTAAATTATCCAAAATCTTGCCAATAGTGTCAATTTATTTTAAGATTTTATTTATGGGACAGCCTCTTATATTCAGTCTTATAGACAAGGCGATTTTTGACTACAATCTCATTAAAAGCGGGGACAGACTTCTCATCGCAGCTTCTGGCGGAAAAGACTCAACTGTCCTTGCTGAATATTTTTCAAACAGAATAAAAAGAAAGAACTGCGATTTTTCTGTTAAGGCTGTTCACATAGAAACAGAAATTACAAAGCCTCTGTCTCCAGAATTAAAAGAAACCTTTTCCTTGTGGAACATGGAATGCGAGAACATAAAAGTCGATGTGCTTGGCCGCTTAAAAAAAGATAAAAAGATGAACTGTTTCTGGTGTTCGACACAGAGGCGCACAGAACTTATAAAATATGCAATCGACAATAATTACAACAAGCTCGTTTTAGGCCACCATATGGACGATATGCTTGAAACTCTTTTGATGAACATGCTTGAAAAAGGTGAGCTTTCTACGATGGCTCCGATTTTAAATTATAAAAAATATCCGCTTACAATTATACGCCCGCTTTGTTATGTTACAGAAGACAAGATAATTGAACATGCAGAAAAATCAGGTTATATTTCGCAGGTCTGCACGTGTACTTATCAGGAAAACTCTTTTAGAAAAGAAGCCAGAAAAAAACTTGAGTTTCTTACTGGTGGAGATCCGGTAAAAAAGCAGCACATGTTTGACTCTTTAAAAAATATCTTGACTGAATATCTTCCATAACTGATAATATTATCATGAAAAGAATATGTATCGTTACCGGTGCAAGTTCCGGGATGGGAAAAGAATTTGTAAAAGAAATTTTTACAAACAGCGAAAAATATAATTTCGGTAAAATAGATGAAATCTGGATTTTAGCAAGACGTATTGACCGCCTTACAGAAATTCAGTTTGACATGTCACTTATCGCAGAAAAAAATACTTCAAAAGAATATCCTAGAATAATTCCTATAGAAGCAAATCTTGCAGGAAGGGCAGGAGTAAATGCTGTCAAAGCTCTTTTAAAGACTGAACAGATGACAGAAAAAAATGACGGCTTTGAAATTGCGCTTTTAATAAACAATGCGGGCTTTGGAACTTACGGCGAGTTTACACAGACTCCGATAGAAAAAGAACTTGATATGATAGATTTAAACTGTACATCCCTTACAGGCATTACTGGAATTGCAGTTCCGTTTATGAACAGAGGTTGTACGATTATAAATATCGCAAGCCTTGCTGCTTTTATTCCGCTTGGAAATTTTGCAGTATACGCTGCGACAAAAAGCTACGTGCTTTCTTTTTCTGTTGCGCTTGCCGCAGAGTTAAAGGAAAAGGGAATCTATGTTACGGCCGTTTGTCCGGGTTCTGTATCGACAGAGTTTGCAAATGTCGCGTCAAACGGAGCTAGAAAAGAAGTTCTTCATGGTAAATCTGCAGTAAAAACCGTACTCCACGCCTTAAAGTCGGCTTCGAAACACCGGGTAATTGCACTGTGGGCATTTAAATGGAAATTTAATGCGTTTATGTCACGTTTTATAGGCCGTTTTGCCGGTGCCTGGTTTACGTACAAGTATGCAAAGCGCCCGTGCAGGTATTAATTTAAGGCCGCGCATAAGCGATGCTTAAACCTGCGCCGGTTCTAATATAAGTTTCTTCTTATTATATGACGTAATATTTGACTATTATTCCTATTTTTAATAAAATTGTCATATGAAACTTAGTAAGCGATTAGTTGTTTTATCAGTAAGTTTGGCTGTGGCTTGCAGCTTTACTTCCTGTAAAACCATGATTTTAAATGGTGTTTCTGACGGTTTGTCTTCTGCAAACAAAAAGGGAATACCTGCAAAAGTAAAAGAATCTGACCCTGATCCCATGCTGGCATTTATGGGAGAAAAAGATCCGGTCATCGTACAGGAAGTACTGCCTGTCATTTTAAAACTCTACGAAATTATGCATATCGAAAACCCGGAGCATCAGGGAAATACAATCATGCTCGGTTCATTGAATGTAATGTATGCAAATCTTTGCGTAGAGTCTAAAGCTGAACTTATGACAGATCCTAGACTGCTTGATGAACAGGTTGCAGAATTTGAAAGAGCCAAACTTCATTACCTTCGTGGTCATGATTTGATTTTTGGTGTTTTTGAATCGCGATTTAAAGGTTTTACAGAAGCAATCGAAGGAAGTGACGAAGAAAAGATAAAGTCTTATGTCGAAAAAATTACTGCAAACGACGTAAATGCAATGTACTGGGCGTGCGCAGGATTTTTTGCGTCATTTGCACTTAATCCGCTTGATTCAAATATAATCGGAGCAATCAAAGGACATATCGCAATTCTTGAGCGCCTTGCAGAACTCAAACCTGATTATTCTGACGGTGCAATCTGGGATGTTTTGACTCAGATTTATGTTGCTGCTCCATCTGATTTTGGCGGAGACTACGATAGGGGTGTTTATTGTTTTGAACAGGGAATGAAGTATTCCAAGGGTAAACTTGCAGGAAATTATGTTACAAAGGCTAAATCTTTCTGCATACCTGAAGGAGATAAAGACGGTTTCGTTGAATCATTGAACAAAGCATTGAGCATCGATCCTGACGCAGAACCTTCTTCGTGCCTTATGAATGTAATCAATCAGAAAAAGGCACAGAGACTTCTGGATCATATTGATGATTATTTTATTGAATGGTAATCAAGTTTTACGGGAGATAATATTATGAAAGCATTAAAAAAGATTTTTATTCTTGCAGCTGCTGTTTTATCACAGACTGCATTTGCACAGACAACAATAAAGATTGCATCTGTTGCACCTGCTCGTTCTTCGTGGGACGTTCAGCAGAGACAGATTGCTAAAGAATGGGCAACAATTACAAACGGAGAAATCATCCTCCAGTTTATGACTTCTGACGCAATGGGTGGAGAAGGCGGAGTTGTTAAAAAGCTCAACGCTGTTCGTCCTGGACAGAAAGCTCCGATTGGTGGTGCAGTATTTACTTCGATGGGACTTGATGATTTTGCACCAAAATCAAACGTAATGACTTTGTGTGCTCCGTTTATGTTCAGAAATCAGGATGAAGTAAACGCAGTTCTTAAAGAATTTACCCCGACAATGCAGAAAGCATTTGATGAAAAAGGCTATGTAGTTTTAGGCTGGTTTAACATTGGCTGGGCTTATTTCTTTACTTCTAAGCCTGCATATACTCCTGATGAATTAAGAAAAGTTCGTCTTGCAATCGGAGGCCTTACATCTCCTGCATTGAGCAACGCATTTAAATCTGCCGGATACTTAACACAGGATGTTCCTGCAGACAAGCTCCAGTCAAGCATTTCTTCTGGTGACGTAGAAGGACTTTTTACGATTCCGATGTACGCATATGCTGCTCAGTATTATAAAAACCTTGTAAATGTTAATAATATTCCGCTTGCACCTGTAATGGTCGGCTTTATCATGAATAAAAAAGACTGGGAAGCAATCCCGGATAAATACAAGCCGGCTTTAATGCAGAGTATCAAGAAAGCAGAAGCAAAATTTATTGCAGACCAGAAAAAAATGGATGCAGAATATCTTAGCCTCTGTGAAAAAAACGGATGTAAGGTTTTTAATCCTACCGACGCACAGAAAAAAGTCTGGGAAGATTCGTTTAGAAAAGACCTGCACTTTATGTACGAAGGAAGTAATCCTGTAGTAAACAAACAGTTTTATGAACAGATTGAAGTGTTCTTAAAAAAATATCGAGGTGAATAATTGAAAAACCCTTTTATAAATGCAGACGGAAAAATCATTCCAAAAGATAAAAAGCCGATAGATTTTGCAGAAGATTTATTTGCTTTTATACTTATAATCATTCTTACTGTTACGACACTCGTAATAAAGATAATGCAGGATAACCTGCACTTACAGGTTTTAAACGCAGATGCGATTATTGTAAACTTTGGATTTCTGTTTGCATGTATAGCGGGGATTATCACATGGCGCGAAAGCAAGCATCTTAGTCTTGCAAGCCTTACAGAAAAGCTGCCCGAGAAAGTAAAGAAAGTCATTGACTGTGTTACAGATGCTGTAACTCCTATGATTCTCATTCAGCTTTTTTTAACTGCATTCTGTCAGCTTGTAAATCGTGACCAGTTTATAAATAAAGTGTTCGGAGTTTTCTCTGAACGCATTTTCTTTTTCTTTATGCCTGTCTGCTATATCGCTATGGTTGTGATGGCAGTAAGCAGAAGAAAGAATAAAATTGCAGGAATCGTCGGAATCTTACTCGGTTTGATTACTTCGATGAGTTCCATTACAGGAATCCTCTGGTATGTTACGGGGCAGTCTGAGTTTCCTGTTTTATTTAAGATTTTTGATTTGTGGAATCTGTTTTGCGAAAAATCTGTATGGATTTTAGTAATTGCAATGATTCTTCTTGCATTTGCAGGAGTTCCGCTTTTTGTAGTTATAAGCGGAATTACTTATGTGCTTTTTTCAAAGTCCGGCGGATATGTCGACATGATTATTCTCGAAGCACATGCAAAGCTTACAGATAAAAACGTAACTGCAATTCCGCTTTTTACGATTGCAGGATATATTCTTGCGCAGGGAAGTGCAGGAAAGAGATTTGTAAACCTCTTTAATTCTCTTTTCGGATGGTTCAGGGGCGGAACGGTTGTAGCAACGGTTCTGGTTCTTACTTTCTTTTCTACATTTACAGGAGTAAGCGGTGTAACGATTCTTGCACTCGGTTCACTTCTTTCGATTATCCTTACAGGCTCTGGTTATGATAAAGACAGGGCAGAAAGTCTTATTACATCAAGCGGCGCACTTGGACTTCTTTTTCCTCCGAGCGTTGCAATCATCATGTATTTTACGTCAAACATTACGCAGTTTTCAAAGGGCTTTGACATAACAAACCTTTTTGTTGCTGCTTTGATTCCGGGAACGATTATGGCTGTTGCAATGATTGTCATGGGAATCATTTTTGATAAAAATACTGAACGAACTAAATTTTCTTTAAAGGCAATTCTTTCATCTTTAAAGGATTGTGTATTTGAGCTTCTTCTTCCTGTTCTTTTCTGCCTTACATACTTTACGGGATTCTTTAATCTCTTTCAGGTTGCTTCGTTTGCAGTAATCTATACGTTCTGTCTTGAAACATTCATCAGAAAGGATTTTACAATCAGAGGGGCAGCAAGAGTTGTTGCAGAATCTGTTCCTGTTTCGGGCGGAGTTTTATTTATCATCGGCGCGGCTGCTGGTCTTTCATATTTCATGCAGGACGCCAATGTTCCTGAAATCGTAACAGAGTTTATAACGACTTATGTTTCAAATAAATATGCGTTCCTCTTTTTGATGAACATCGTCCTGCTCATTGTCGGCTGTCTTATGGATCTGTATTCTGCAATCCTTATTATTTCGCCGCTTCTTCTTTATGCAGGAAAGGCTTTAGGAATCCCTGAAGTTCAGTCGGGTGTAATCTTTTTGATGAACCTTTCAATTGGATTCTTAACTCCACCGGTTGGAATGGACTTGTTTATTTCTTCTTATGCATTTAAAAAACCGGTTTCTAAAGTTATCAAAGGTGTAATGCCTTTCCTCGCTGTCCAGATTGCAGTTCTGCTTCTTGTAACATATGTTCCGGCATTGACGACATGTCTTGTAAAGCCGTCACCGGATGCAATCGATGAAGTTGAGCCTGCTGATGCTGAATATGAATTTAATTATGACTCAGAAGAATATGACGAAAGTCTTGATATGTTCTCTGTTCCTGACGATTCTTCCGATTTCTAATATTTTAGCAGACGAGATTAATCAACCGGACTCTAGAGAACAGATTATAAAAACTTATACAGATTCTCTTTCTCTTGAAGAAAAAATTGCCCAGCTTTTTCTTATCAATCTTGAAAACGATGATAAATTTTTAAGCGTTGAGTATTATGAAAAGGATGGCGTTAAAAAGACACTTATTCCGGGTGGATATATTTTTTTCGGATATAATATCGCTGACAATGCATCAAAGATAATGAGTTTTACAGATTCCATCATTGAGCATGCTTATATGCAGGGTTCTATCGTTCCATATCTGTGCGTCGATGTAGAAGGCGGTTATGTAAACAGACTTCGAAGTGTTGCAGGACCTCTTGCAGAAAACGAGCGTGTATCAAACTGTCTTACAGCGGATAAGACCTTTGAACTTTATGAAAGTTATGCAAAACAGATGCGTTCTCTTGGTTTTAATTTAAATCTTGCACCTGTTTCTGAAATCTGTACAGATAAAAATAAAGATTTTTTAAGCGGAAGAAGTTACGGAGACAAAGACAGCGTTATAAAATATTCTTCTGAATGTGTAAGCGCATATCAGAAAAATGAAGTAGCGGCGATTTTAAAACATTTTCCTGGAAATACAAATGTAGATCCACATACAGGGCTTCCTAAAATAGAAATGTCAAAGGAAGAATTTGATGAAATTACAGAAACTTTTTCTAAAATCATAGAAGAAAGTCATCCTGCCGGTGTTCTTATGAGTCATGCGGTAGTTCCTTCCTATGACAGCCATCCGTCATGTTTGAGCAGGTTCTGGGTAACAGATATACTGCGTACTAAAATCGGATATGACGGATTGATTTTTTCTGACGACATTTTTATGGGTGCTCTTATTGATAACGGTTATTCTCCTGAAAAAGCATGCAGGATGGCAGTTGATGCGGGTATTAACTGTATCATGATAAGTCAGAAAACTTTTAAAAAATGGCTTAAGATTTTTATTGCAATCTGCGAAGGAGATCCTGAGTTTTTAAAGAAAATCGAAGATTCGCTTTACAGAATTTTGAGTTTTAAAATCGATTATGGAATAATTTCTGCATCTGATCTTGAAAATCCGGGAAACATCTGCTTTAAGGGAAGTCCTCTTAATCAGGAAAAATTTTCATGCAATATACCTGAGTCAATTCCGTTTAGAGATAGAAATAAATTAATCAATGACGAAAAAGGTTTTCGATATTATCTTTTTAATACGTCAAAAAAAACGACCGAAGACATTTATTACGAATATTTTTACGGCACGGCAGATAAAGATGAAAAATACTGCCTTAATATAAAAGAAAGGAAAGCGCAGTAAGTAATATGGCAAAAAAAGATAAAGATGCTTTAAGGGGCGAACAAGGTTTTAACTCATATTACGAAAACGTTTTTGGTGAACGCTGGAGTACATTAAAGGAAGCGCTTTTAAAAGAAGCTGAACCTGTTCCATACTGTCTTGATCCATCTTTAAGAACCTATTATCTTGACAGCGCAAGCATTCTTGCAGCATTTTCACTTCCGTTAAAAGGTGCTGAAGATATCCTTGATTTATGTGCAGCTCCGGGCGGTAAAACTCTTGTCCTTGCTTCTTTAATGGATGAAGGTGCAAAACTTACTTCGAATGAACGCTCGTTTGAAAGAAAAATGCGGCTTTCAAAAGTCTGCGAAGAGCATATTCCACAGAAAATACAGGAAAATCTTACGATTACGTGCAGCGACGGCGCTTTGTGGTGTAAGACAAAATCAGAGTGTTTTGACAGAATCCTTTTAGACGCTCCATGCTCTTCTGAGCGTCATGTGCTTAATGATAAAAAATATCTTGATATGTGGTCGCCTGCAAGGGTTAAGACGCTTTCTATTGAGCAGTGGGCTCTTCTTTCGAGCGCCTGGAGGCTTTTAAAGAAGGGCGGGTATCTGGTTTATTCAACATGTGCGCTTGCACCAGCCGAAAACGATATGGTCGTACAGCGTTTGTTTAAGAAATTTGACGATGCGCGTGTTCTTTCTTTAGATGATGAACAGTACAAGGAATGCCGTAATGATACGGGTAAAATTCAGCTTTGCAGCAAAAATCTTGTGCTCCCGGATACAGAAAAAACTGAATTTGGCTATCACGTGCTGCCGGATGTAAACGGCGGAGCAGGGCCGATTTATTTTTCTGTTATCAGAAAGGCTGAATAATTTTTAAAAACATAAAATATAGACAAATACAAAATTAGCGTATAAAATAGTAAATATCTACATAATAAGGAATAAACTATGAAAGGTGCATCGAGAGAAGAAAAATTAGAGCATATAATTGAACAGGAAAAGTCACTTGGTGAAATCCAGGACGTTGATGTCTTACTTGAACGCATTTTGACAGAGGCAAGAGCGATTGTTCATGCCGATGCCGGTTCTATTTATGTTGTAGACGGACCGAACCTTAAGATTAAATATGCACAGAATGATACCCGCTTAAAAGAGCTTTCTCCTGGAGAAAAGCTTCCGTATACATTCTTTTCTTTCCCGATTAATGAAAAATCAATTTCTGGTTATGTTGCATATTCAGGAGAACCTTTAAATATTCCTGATGCTTATGAAATTCCAGAAGATAAACCATTTAAATTTAATAAGACAACAGATAAGACTACAGACTACAGAACAAAATCTATTTATACAATTCCGTTAAAAACTCCTGCTGGAAAAATTCTTGGAATCCTCCAGATTATTAATGCACAGGATGATGACGGCCAGGTTGTTTCTTTTGATTCTGATGCTGAACTCTTTATAAACCATTTTGCGCAGAGTGCAATCAAGGCTCTCGAAAATGCATATCTTACAAGTAACATGGTTCGCCGTATGCTTAAGATGGCAGAGTTTAGAGATCCTAAAGAAACTTATCCTCATGTTGAACGTGTATCAAGTTTTGCGCTTGAAATTTATGACCGCTGGGCATTTAACCACAATGTTCCTATGACAGAATCTCATAAGTTCCGCGATACATTAAAGATTGCTGCAAAGTTCCATGATGTTGGAAAAGTAGGTGTATCAGATGTTATCTTAAAGAAAAAATTTCCACGCTTTACAGACGAAGAGCGTTCGATAATGCAGGGACATACTTGTATCGGTGCAAATCTTTTTGAACCACCAGAAAGTTTCCTTGATGAAATGTGCCGCGACATTGCTTTGTTCCATCATGAAAGATGGGATGGCGGCGAAACAGCTTATCCTGGTGCACTTGATTACAGAAATTTTGTTATCGGTGAGCCTTTAAGTCCTGCACGTCATCTTTGTGGCGAAGAGATTCCTCTTTCTGCAAGAATTGTTGCAGTTGCTGATGTATTTGACGCTTTGAGTCACAAGAGATGTTATAAAGAAGCATGGAAGATTGATGATGCGTTTGCAGAAATTCAGTCGGAGTCTGGAAAGCATTTTGACCCGGAAGTAGTTCTTGCTTTTATGCAGGTACGTGACCGTATTTCTGCAATCCAGCTTGCATTCCCGGATGAAGAATAGTTCTTCGAAAAAATCAAATCCGCGGTTTTCCCGCGGATTTTTTTTTATTTTTTTAATAAGGCGTGGATTTCTCTGTCAAAGCAGTTTGCAAATTCTGCAAACTCTTTTTTTGAATATGTGTTGTACTTTTTACCGCCAAGCCCTATCATCGTAAGTTCAAGACTAAAGTCGCGTTCTGATTTTCGTTCTTTTATGTTTTCGCTTGTCCAGCGTTTTCCGCGGTCATTTATTACGGCAATGTTTTTTTCTACCAGGCGTTCTGCAAGAAGAATATCGCGTGTTATTACGATATCTTTTTCTAAAACGTTGTCAAAAATATAATTGTCTGCAGCCTGATTCTCTTTATCTGTTACAATCATAGAAAAATTTTCATGCGCATTTTCGCATGGAATGTTTTTGTTTGCAACAAAATTTATTTTTAAATTTAACTTAGCTGAATAATCTAAAAGATATGTTCTTACAAGCCGCGGACATGAATCTGCATCTACCCAGATTACTGTTTGCATTTATAGAACCTGTTCAATCTGGGAAATTAAATCGCTTGTAATGGAGTTTATTTCGTCGTCGTCGCGATTGTCTTCTGGAGCGTATTTATTGTCCGAATCATGCAAAAGTTTTGCATTGCGTTCTTTTTCTTTATATAGTTCATCAACAAGAAGGATGCCTGCAAGAATTGCTGTTTTTTTAGGATCCTTAAGGTGATCTGATTTCTCTATTTCTGTGATTATCTGTGTGTAATAGTTGAGGAGTTTTTTAAGGTATTCGTCATCTTCTTTTGCCTGGATTGCAAACGAAGAACCTAAAACGTCAATCTTTAAAAGTCCCATAATTAAAAGATATCAAATTTTTCTTCTACAGTTTCTTCTTCTGAATTTGTTTCTTCTTTGTCTGTAGAAATATCAAGTGACTGCTGTGGTTCTGCAGGGGCAGGGGATACAGGATTTGAAACGGGTGCTGCAGGTGCTTTTGGTGCAGCATTTACTGGTTTTGCAGCTGGCGCTGTTTTTGGAGATGGCTGCGCTGCAGATGCAGGCTGCTCTGTTTTAGAAGCAGCTGCATCTTTTGTACCAGACTGTGTAACGATTGCATCTTCAATCGTATTGAGCTGGTTTAAGGCATCTTTGATTGAACTTTCGATCTTTTGTTCATCTGCAGTAAAAGAATTAAGTAACTCCGTTTTTTCAGAAAGCGCGTTTGTGAGCTCTGAACATTTACTGCGCAGAGCATCGTTTTCTGACTTTAGCTCTACAATTTTTTGTACAGCACTTTCTACTTTTTTCTGCAAAAGAAGTACTTGATCGAAAGAAATCATATGTTATGCCTTAAGAGCGTTCTTAGCAGCGTCTACAACTGCTTTGAATGCTGTTGGATCTTCGATAGCCATGTTAGACAAAGCTTTGCGGTTAATTGTAATGCCAGCTTTGTTACATCCGTCAATAAAGCGTGAGTAAGACAAACCTTCGTCACGAACTGCTGCGTTGATACGAGCAATCCATAATGCACGGAAGTTGCCTTTTTTATCACGGCGGTCAACATAAGCATGATCCAATGCTTTTGTCATTGCATCTTTTGCTGCTTTAAAGTTTGTTCCGCGGCGACCTCTAAAGCCCTTTGTGAGCTTAAGAATCTTTATACGACGGTTCTTTCTTTTTGTTCCATCTATTGCTCTAGCCATTTTCTACACCTCATTAACCGTATGGAAGCATCTGCTTTCTAACTTTTCTTGCATCTGCTTCATCAAGGATTCCGGCAGCACGAAGCTGTCTCTTTCTCTTTGGAGAACGCTTTGTCAAAATATGACGAAGGTTCATCTTCTTGTACTTTACTTTTCCAGTACCTGTAAGCGAAAAGCGTTTTGATGCGCTCTTCTTTGTCTTCATTTTAGACATCGTAAAACCTCTTAACTTTTGGCTTTTGCTGATAGCGTCATTGACATGAACTTTCCTTCCATTGCGGCAGGTTTTTCAATGACATACGCCGAAGTAAGCCTGTTTGTAACTTCCTTAAGAACATCATATCCGAGTTCTGTGTGGGCAAGTTCTCTTCCGCGAAAGCGTACCGTTACTTTTACCTTTGCACCCTCGTCTAAGAATTCCTGTACATGCTTAGCTTTCGTATCAAGATCGCCAGTACCGATTTTTGGCTGCATCCTGATTTCTTTTACTTTTAATACCTTCTGGTTTCGTTTAGAGTCACGGAGTTTTTTCTCTTGTTCGAAACGGTATTTCCCGAAATCGAGTATTTTACAAACAGGCGGATTCGCTGTCGGCGCTACTTCAACAAGGTCAAGTTCCCGTTCTTTAGCCATTTTGAGTGCTTCCTGAATAGGCACAATGCCTTTCTGTTCGCCCTCGTCGTCTATAAGTCTAACTTCTCTTACACGAATCTGTTCATTAATTCGTGTTCCCTTATTGTCTACCAACTATCCTCCTAGTGTCTGTAAAAAACACACATGTAATTTAGCGTATTGAATGATTATATAGGAAAAAATGTTTAGTGTCTATAGGATAGGGAGGGTGATGGACCTTAAAATTTGTTCAATTTCCTGCTTATTTTATGAAGATTTCTGCCGATAATGATAGAGTATGTGTAAATTTCTAAAAAAGCATTTTTTAATAATTTCTCTTGCAGCGCTTTCGTGCGCTTTTGCAGATACAAGCCATCTTGTACAGAAGGGCGAGACCCTTTACTCAATCGGAAAAAAGTACCAGCTTACTATTTCTGAGCTTCGTACGGCAAATAACCTGTCAGAAAAAGACGTAATTAAAGCAGGCCAGCGCCTTGTAATCCCTACTGCAGATATCGAAAATGCAGTAACTCTTTCGAGCAACCAGTCTCAGTCAAAGGTAGCAGGAAAAACACAGTCTTATACCGTTCAGAAAGGTGATACTTTATACGGAATTGCAAGAAAATACGACATTAAGGTTGCAGAGCTCTATGCAATGAACGGCCTTAATTCTGGTGATGTAATAAAAGCCGGACAGAAGATTAAAGTTCCTGCAAGTCAGCAGGCTTCTGTCGTTGATATAGCAGAAATTGATCCTAAAAAATATACTACAAAAAATACTGACCCGGGCTTAAACTGGCCTGTAAAAAATCCGACCGTTACTTATGTAAAAGGAAAGGTAAGCGGTGTTCAGCTTACATCTTCGTCAAAGGAAAATGTAGTTAATATCCGTTCTGGAACTGTTATGTTTACAGGAACCTACCGCGGATTTGGTGAAGTTGTATTTGTTCAGTCGATGACAGGACTTGTATATGCTTACACAGGTTTGAGTTCCATAAAGGTTAAAAAGGGAACTTATGTAGTATCTGGTGATGTTCTTGGAAAAGCCGGAGTTGATGCAATGAGTAAGAAAAACGGCATCATGCTTATGGTAATTCAGAACGGAGAATACATAGATCCTGCTAAAGCACCACGCGGATAGAATCTGGCAAATCTCTGTGTTAAGCACGTTTTTGAACAGACTTAGTATCTTCTACAGTTTTTAAAAATACTTCCATGCAGACACGCGCATCGTCATAAGCTCTATGAGCATCGTTTACTTCGATGTTCATGAGGCGTGCCATAAGCTGGAGGTTATATTTTCCTAAGAGAGGATAGGCCCAGCGCACGAGTGTAAGTGTGTCCAGGGCTTTATTTTTTGTCTCAGAAAGTTTTGCGCGTTCGCATTCTTCATTTAAAAATCCTAAGTCAAATCCCGCGTTATGCGCAATTAAAATTCCGTCTTTGATAAATTCAACAAAATCTTTAAGCGCATCTTTAGAAAGCGGCGCGTCTTTTATCATTTCATTTGAGATATGATTTATCGCCGTGCATTCTGCAGGAATTGATTTCTGAGGATTTACGAGAGTTTCGAATTTATCTATGATTCCGTTTTTGTCAAACTTTACAGCCCCGATTTCGATTATGCGGTCTGTGTCAGGTTTTAGTCCCGTTGTCTCTGTGTCAAAGGCTATAAAGTTTGCTCCAGAATCTAAAAGAATCTGGAGTTTTCTAAAATCATCGATTATCTTATTTGCCATCTTATGACTTATGCCTTACTTTGCAGCTTCGAGAATAGATTTGATTTCTTTTTCGATTGCATCGCAGAGAGCTCCTGCTTTCTGTTTTGCTGAATTTAATGCTGCATCATCAGAACCTTCTGGTGCTGTTGCACTGTTGATATAGAACTTGATTTTTGGTTCTGTTCCGGATGGACGTGCACTTACGATTGTTCCGCCTTCGAGGAAGAACTGGAGTACATTACTCTTTGGTAAATCAAGTGCTTTTTTATCTGAAGGATTTGCAGGATTAAATACAACAGAGTTCTGTACGTCACGGATAGATGTAACTGTTTTTCCACCGAGGGTTTTAAGACCTTCTGTGCGGAGTTTTGTCATGATGCCTGCCATAACTTCTTTTCCAGAAGAGCCCGGGAAGTTCTGGCTTATTGCACGGTCTTCAAAGTAGCCGTATTCTTTATACATGTCGTTAAGGTGTTCAAGAAGGCTCTTGCCTTTTGATCTCCAGTAAAGTGTCATTTCTGCACAGAGGGCAGCGGCGCTTACACCGTCTTTATCCATTACTTCTTTTTCCACTTTGTATCCGTAGCTTTCTTCAAGACCAAATACGTAGTCGCCTGTCTTTTCTGCTTCCATCTTTGCTTCTACAGCTGCAATCCATTTAAATCCTGTAAGACATTCAACCATGCGAACTCCGAACTTTTTACAGATTGCATCTCCAAACGGACTTGTTACGATTGAACGTACTACAACAGGATCTGCAGGCATTGTTCCAAGTTCTTTGCGGCTCATGAGAACGTATTCAATTAAGAGAGCTCCCATCTGGTTTCCAGAAAGAAGAACCCATTCTCCGTTTGCATCAGGGAATGCAGTTCCAAAGCGGTCAGAGTCAGGGTCAGTTGCCATTACACAGTCTGCTTTTTCTTTTTTACCGAGTTCAACTGCTAAAGTTAAAGCTGGTTTTTCTTCAGGGTTTGGTTTTTCTACAGTAGGGAAGTTGCCGTCTGGTTCTCTCTGCTGTGGAACTGTAATTACTTTAAGTCCAAGATCACCGAGAACTTTTTCTACATGCATTGCACCTGTTCCATGAAGCGGTGTGTAAACGATTTTTACTTCGCCTGCTTTTTCTTTTATGAGTTCAGGGCGGAAAAGCTGTGCTTTACACATTGCCCAGAATTTTTCATCGATTTCTTTGTCGATTATTTTTAATGTTCCATTTTTAAGAGCTTCGTCTTTAGAAATTGTCTTAACTTCTTTTACTGCATTTACTTCTTTGATGATTCTTACATCGTGCGGTTCGATAACCTGTGCACCATCGTTCCAGTATGCTTTGTATCCGTTGTACATTCTCGGGTTGTGTGATGCTGTTACTACAACACCTGTGTCTGCCTTAAGTTCGCGGATTGCAAATGAAAGCTCCGGAGTAGGACGAAGACCAGAGAAAAGATAAGCTTTGATTCCGTTTGCGGCAAATATTAAAGCTGTTGCTTCTGCGAATACGTCAGAATTAAGACGACTGTCGTATGCAACAACTGCGCTCAATGTTCCGTTCTTTGCTTTTTCCGGGAATGCTTTGATTACATAGTTTGCAAGTCCCTGTGTTGCCTGGTTTATTTCGAGTGTGTTCATGCGGTTTGTTCCGCCACCCATAATACCGCGAAGTCCACCTGTACCAAACTCGAGTGTCTGGTAGAATCTGTCTTCGAGTTCTGTCCAGTCTTCTTTTGCTATTAATTCTTCAACTTCTTTGCTGAAGCGTTCATCTTTTTCGTTTGCAATATAATCTTTTGCTCTTTTTAAGATTTCTTCTTTTTCCATGATAGTTTCTCCTTATGAATATAGCTTGTCCGGTTGCCCGGGTTATTTACATATTATCTGCTTCTAAAATGAGCTTTGTTTCCCACTCAAGAAGTTCTTTTTCTTTTTCGGTGTTGTCACCCTTTACGTCGCACATGATGCGGAAAACGCTTTCTGTTCCAGAGCCTCTCATCCATATAAAGGATGCAGGTTTTTGTGCATCTTTTTCGTAAAGCTGAATTTTTAAACCACCTTTACCGCTTTTAGAAAAATCATCTTTTTCTTCGCGTTCAGTCGTGCCGTTCGTCAATATACATTTATATGACGAAATGCCGTACTTATTCAATAAGCCAGAAGCGCCTTCGCTCCATGACTTTTCAAATACTTTCTGAAATTTTCCTTTGAGGACGGCGTGATCTTCTGTATTAATCTTTAAGACGGCGCGCCGTTCAGAAACTCCCGTCGTAGTGTAGCGCGGCAGTGTTTCCATTATATCACAAAGTGAAAAATCTTCTTTATATTTTTCTTCCTGCCCTGAAAGAGTGCACCAGATGTGAAAGAGGCCGCTCTTTATTTTTGCGTCTTTAGAAACTTCGTCACGGATTGTAAGGAGTTTTATGAATGCAAAAATCGTGTTTATAGGGTCGCGCACGCTCGACGGGAAGGTTATTGTTCCGCCGTTTGAGCCTTCGCCTAAGATGCGGACTGTGTATCCCTGTTTACGGGCAAGGCGCGCCGTATTTACGACGTTTGCTTCTCCAACTTCGCCCCGGAAAACTTTTGCGTTAAAGCAGTCTGCGATTTCGTTTATGCGCATTGAAGTAGGGCAGTTTACTGCGACGGCAGGCTTATAGTCCTTGTTGTTTTCGTTAAGCCAGTGAGAAAATGCAAGTTCTGCAAGGACAGAAAGAGAAAAGACTTCCTGTGCCTTTAATATTTCTGCTTTCTTTGTTTTATCATTCCAGTAAACGATGTTTCCCCTGTCGCCGTCGCAGTCAGGCATATAGCCTAAGATTGCGTCAGTCTTTCCCTGTGACTGCAGTTCTTCCATACGGCGCGCGCAGTGAACAAGGTTTTCTGGTTCTGGAATTATTTCGTGAACAATCTGTCCTGGTATATCGTTGAACGGATAAAAGTTTATGTTGTTTTCTGCAAAGAATGTTTTGTCGATGGAAAGTGTTCTTGCAGAACCGTTCATGTCGCATACAATACCGACAGGATTTTTTTTGATATTTTCTTTTAATTTGTTAAAGAAACTTTCCTGTGCAGGAAGTCCTGCAAGTGATGAAATTACATTTTTAGAAAATGCGCTGTATGTTGCAAGTGCTTCTGATTTTGTTGAGACAGATTCAGAATAAACCCAGTCTAATTCTGTTCCTGCTACAGAAAGATATTTTTTTTCGATTTTTTCGAGGAAGTTTGTGTCGCGGCATTTTAAATTGAACTCTTCTATGAGTTTTGCATTTTCCTGGGCATCAAGAACGCCACCGTCATTAAGACCAAATTTAATTCCGTTGTGGCCGATAGGGTTGTGGCTTGCAGAGATGTAGATAAAACCATCAAAGAGTTTTGAATATGCCATGATTTCTGGTGCAGCAGTAATGCCGATATATTTTACGACAGTCTTTTCTTTTAGAAGAGTTTTTATTATTGCATCTGCAATTTTTGTTCCTGTAGGACGAGTGTCGTTTCCTACAACGATTGTCGGTGTCTTTTTTGAAAAACGGGTTTTGATGTATTCAGCAAAAACATAAGCTGCAATACAGCTTAAATATGTATTTTCTTCTCCGATTTCCGGTGTTTTGTCCTGTTCGTTTTTTGAGACTGCAAAAATTTTTCTCCAGCCCGATGCAGAAAGAATCATGTTGTGATCTATTGCGTTCATATCAGTATACCGTCACATTGTATATTCTTGATTTTTCGATACCCGAAAAATCTGTTATGAGAAGAGAAATTGTATCTTTACCATGAGGAAGATATATTTCTCCCATGAGCATGATTTCGTCATTCGGATAAAGTTCTGATGCTATGTAGTAAGACTGGCTTTCTACTGCAAGCTGATTTTCTTCCTGCTTGAGTGTATCAAAAGAAAGACGTTCTGATTCTGCTCCGTTTACGAGAACAGAAGTTTTATATGGAACAGCTTTTGACTGTCTTTTTCTGAATACTTTGTAGAAACCTGCAGGAATATTTTTCTGTGTATCAAGCTCGTAGAATTTTCCGAATTTATTCTGAAGAGAAATTCCTGTGAGGGTAAGTGTTTCTTCTTTTCCTATGCGCGGCATGAGGATAAGAGGGTTTACATATTTTTTGTTTTTTGTATCTACAATCTGGAACTCAAGGAATGACTGACTTTCCTGCCATGCAGAATTTCCTGTCGTTGATAAATTTGTTCCGGCTGTGACTTCTGGATTTTTTATGAGTTTAGGATTAAGTTCTTCTGTGTCGAGGTTTGCATAAATTGTCATAAGCGAGTCTTCGTGGGAAACGATTACTGCTGTTCCGAGTGTTGACTCAAACCAGTTAAAGCCGTCTTCGTGTTCGGTGATGATTGTAGTTACAATTCCGTTGTCGGTTGATTTTGCCATTTCGGATTCAGAAAATATGAGCGAGTTTGAAATTGTTGACTCGCGTTTCTGACCGAAGAACGAAAAGAATTTATCTGCAGAGACATTTTCCTGCGGCCACTCAAAAGTAAACAGCGGAAAAAGACAGACACAAGCGATTATTGCGAAAAGCGGCAGTTTTTTGATTTTATTCAGCTTCATATTCTCTCTCCCGTTTATTCTTTTGAAATTATAAGCTTTGAAATTTTATCATCTTTTCCGATAAAAAGTGCATTTTCATCTGTAAGGATAAATGCAGAATTTGCGTTGAATGAAAAACTTCCCGTTTTATATTTCTGCTGTTCAATTACAGAAACTGTATATTTGCTGTTTACTGTGTCTTTTTCTTTTGAAAGTACGAAAACGCTTTTTGCAACCGGAGACTCGCGGATGTCAAGAATACGGCCCGGAATATCGATATGGCTGTATTTACATGTCGAGGTGTCTACGATTCCAAGCCCTGTCGCGTCGTTATAGTAGACTTTTGATTCGTCTTTAGAGAATGCAACAAGGGTTTGATTTACTATACTATTGTTGAGATAATGATGGAAAATCGGCTTGTTATGGTAGTTTTCGACCTTGTAAAGGATAAAGCGCTGCTTATTCTGACCTGTGACGCATGCAAAATAATTGCCGTTTGAGCTTATATTTGCACCTAAAATGGTCGGATAGTCGCTTCCGCCCGGTTCGAGACGGTCGATAAGGTCAAATTTTTCGTTAAAAACGTATAATGAGCCGTCTGCAAAGCCTGCAATTGTTCCCATCGGGCTTGAATTAAAGGCTGTAATCGGGCTTGTGTTTTCATATCGGGCAAGGGTATTGTCATTAAGGTCCCTGAGCTCAAAACCTGCTCCACCCGGGAGCATTAAAAAGATCTTTCCTTCGGTAAGATAAGGAAATCCGCCGCCTTTTATAGTTCCGATTGTCTCGCCTTCAGGGTTCATTATCTGAACTTCCCTTGAATCCTGCATGTATGAGCAGAAAAAATCGGAGCAGATGCTTGCTTTGTATTCAAAATTATGGAGAAGGGCGATTTTTCCTTCGTGTGTAAAATAGCCTGTATTCTGTCCCAGCCTGAACGGCAGAACTTTAAGCGAACTTTTAGGGTTTACATTTTCCTGTTTGATTTCTGTGGTCCACTGGGGAGTGAGCTGTAATTCTGTAGAAAGAGGTTTATAGCAGAGTATGATATATGCTAAAAATGCAACAAAAACAATTATTGTTGCTATGGAAATATTTTTCTTATTTTTCATAAAAATATGATATAATTATAGAAAATAACTGTCAATAAATATTGCTTAAGTTTATCGCTTTTTGACGGTTAAAGTGGGAAAGAGAGGTTTTATGCACAAAAAAAACATCAGGAAAGTCGTAAAGTTTTTTTCGCTTGTCTTTATGATTATCGTCTGTTTTGCAGCCGTTTGTGTCTGCATCATATTCAGCAGGATATCAAACAAGCAGAAGATCAGGGCACAGCTTGAACAGATTGCAAGTCAGAAAAATCTTGAGTTTCAGGCAAGCTTAAACAGTCAGATTACGCTTGCGCTTCAGATGTGTAAGTCGCCTGTCATTATTGAATATTTTTTAAACCCTGATGATAAAGAACTTACAGCTCAGGCTCTCAAGGAATTCAGCGCATATCAGAATTCGTTTTTAGGAAAAACTTCGTTCTGGGCAAACAATAAGGACCTTAAATTTTATTCAGACTTAAAATATTCGTATACTATCGATCCTGAAAATCCGAATGACTACTGGTATAAGATGACGGTTTTTGAAACCGAAGTATATAATTTTAACATTAACTATAATCCTGAATTAAACAAAACGATGCTCTGGCTTAACGTTGTAGTACGTGACAAGAATGATAATCCGATTGGTATGGCTGGAACTGGAATCCCGCTTTCTGAATTTATCAATGACATGTACTGTGATATGCCGCAGAACATTCAGATGTATCTTTACAATGATAATCTCGAAATTACCGGTGCAAAAGATTCATCGATTCTTGCAGACAAGCATCTTATAACTGAATATTATAAAAATCTTTCTAAAGACAGTGTGCTCTGTAAATCTCTTACAAGTATTGAAGATAAAACAGGTGAATATATTCTTGCTCCTATCGAAGTAATCGGATGGAATATTCTCCTTTTTTCTCCGAAGACTATTGCAAATTCTTTTACGAAAGACGGCTTTATGTTTGGTCTTGTAATTATATTCCTTGCAGTAATAATCATCGCTGTTTATATCTGGCTTATAAATAATATTCTCGGTGTTGCTACGACACATCTTGTTGATACAAAAGCAAAGGCTGGTTCTCAGGTAGAAGTAATGGATCAGGTAAGTTCAATCATGCAGGAAAATGTTGATTACCTTGATTCATTCGGAAATTTGATAGGCGACCAGATTAAGCAGATTGCAACATCGGTAGATAATACAAGTGAGCTGATGAATGATCTTGAAGCGATGAACATTCTTAGAAAAGAATCAAACGAAAGTGCTTCTGATCTTCAGGAGAGTTCTCAAAACGGAAATTCTCACATCGTAAATATAACAGAAAAAATTGCAGAGCTCGAAGAATGTACAAAGCGTCTTAGTTCTGCAAACGCACTTATTGCAAGCATTACATCAAAGACAAATCTTCTTGCGATGAATGCTTCAATCGAAGCAAGTCATGCAGGTGAGCAGGGCAAGGGTTTTGCTGTAGTTGCAAAGGAAATCCGTGCACTTGCAGAAAAAAGCCGCACGCAGCAGCAGGATGTAAGCCGTGCAATTGATGACATAAACAATATGGTTTCTGAAATGGTAGAATACTCGCAGACAGCAAAAACTTCTTTTGATGAAATTGTAGAGAATACAAAAATCGTTCAGAAAAATTTCCAGAATATGTCAAACAAACTCGAAAGTGAGGCATCTTTAGTCCAGACTATTTCTGCAAACCTGCAGAATGTAAAGAACACAAGTCAGAAAATAAATCAGAGCTTTGCAGAGATGAAACAGTCAAACCAGCTGATAAGACGCGAAGTTCATGAAGCAAATGATAGTTCAAACCAGCTTCTTACAATTACGGATGAGTTAATAAAAACAATGGGAGAAAAATAAAAATGACAGGCGATTCAACAATTTTAACTGACAGTCCGGTAGGAAAGCATATTGATGCAATTACAAATCCGGGAAATCTTTCTTATCTTTTATTTGATAAGAAAAAAATTCAGCTTGTAGAAAAAATTACGATTGGCCGCGAAAATGATAACAGCGTTGTGGTTGACAATAAGCTTGCAAGCCGACATCATGCGATAATTCAGAAAATTCGTGATGATTATTTTTTAAAGGACGAGGGCTCTACAAACGGAACCCTTCTTAACGGTGTAAAAATTCCTGTTGGAAAATACGTAAAACTGAATCACGGCGATAAAATCACGATTGGCAGTGCAAACCTCGTATTTTCGTGATATTTATTTAAACTGAATTAAAAAAAAAGAAGGAATTTTCGCTTGTTAAATAAAATTCCACCTGAAAAAACTGAAATTCTCGATAAAATCAAAAAGTTTTCGTGCGCAAAAAGGCCTGTAACTAAGAAGGGTTTTTTGTCACTCATATCCGGCTGTGTTGAAGTTCTCGAAAGCGAGGTTACGGATTACAGGAAACCAGTTTCGATTTCTGATGAAGTGCCGGGCGGACTTGTTGATTTTACAGGAAAAAAAGGCTTTGACGTAATCGTTGTTCCTGACCTTCATGCAAGAAAAGAGCTTATTTACAAGCTTC
>JAEEGL013988057.1_pt1 | contig 22307 bp, 14 predicted proteins | sample 9134231 | NCBI WGS metagenome assembly JAEEGL01 (sample SAMN16246548, study PRJNA631951) | gut metagenome | biome: gut microbiome; feature: rumen; material: fiber-attached | host: Bos | place: Iran: Karaj | collected 2018-10 | reverse complement strand
TTTTCATCGTCAGAAAGGTCTTTGAAACGGATTACTTTTCGGTTGTTGTCAAAATTTTCTTTTGCGACAAATTCAAAACCGCTTTCAGCTATTTTTTCAACGACATACTCACCTATTGCCGGACCTGCGGTAAGACCGGGAGATTCTATACCCGCGACATTGAAAAGACGGTTATTAAAATCAGAAAAACCGATTATAAAATCCCCTTTTCCTCCTATAGGACGTATGCCGGTAAACGATGTGATAACGTCTCGTTCGCTGACGGACGGAACAGAACGTCTTGCGCCTTCAAAAGCAGTGAGCTGTCCCTCAAACGTGGTTGCCTTATTCTCTTTATCGTCGATATTTTCAGCGGTAGGACCGACGATGATGTTACCGTCAACAGTCTGCGATACAAGTATTCCTTTACCGTATTTGACAGGCGGCTGAAAAATAACATGATGAACAAGGTTTCCGCAGTTATTGTCCAGGATCGAATACTCGCCTTTTCTGGCTGTGATGGTAAACGAATCGTCGCCGAAAAGCTTCGCTATTTCGTCGGCATGGACACCGGCAGCGTTTATTACGGTTCGTGCGGATACGGTTTGACCCGAGGACGAAACGAGCACGGTGTATTCTCCGTTGCTGCGGATATTATCTACTTTAAAATTGCGTATCAGTTCAACTCCGTTGTTTTCGGCAACTTCTGCAGGAGCGCAGCTCATTTCGAAAGAAGAGCATACGCCTGCGGTTTCCGCAAAGAGAGCTCCTCTGACTTCAGGCGAAAGATTCGGTTCAAGAGAGAGCGTTTCGGCTTTATTCAGTATTTTCAACCCCTCAACTCCGTTCTGAAGTCCTCTTTCGTAAAGTTCGCGGATCTTTGCTTCATCCTCATAGGTCAATGCAATAACGAGAGACCCGATCTGTCTGAACGGAATATCCATTTTTTTACAGAGTTTTCTTACAAGTTCGTTTCCGCGTATATTAAGTTTTGCCATCAAAGTGCCCGGAACCGGGTCATACCCCGCATGAATAATGGCGCTGTTCGCTTTTGTTGCGCCCATAGCGACGTCATTTTCTTTTTCGATAAGACATGTTTTTGCAGTATATTTGGAAAGCTCGTATGCGATCCACGCGCCTGAAACTCCGGCGCCTATAACGGCAAAATCAAATTGATTGTTTTTCATGTATTGTTTTTCTCCCGATTTTTAGAGATGTTGCTGAAATTGATATTGACAGGGTTTATCCGTCTCGATTTTCCGCCGAAACGAAGGCTGTTGTCTGTAAGCTCCTTCTGGCGGACGCTCTGAACCATGCCTATGGCAAAGAAAAGGCTCATAACGGAAGAACCGCCGTATGAAACAAAAGGAAGCGTCACGCCGATTACCGGCGCAAGACCGAGGACCATGCCGATATTGACAAGCGTTTGCGCGATAACTATGCCGGCTACGCCAACGCATATAAGCTTGCCGCAGGTGTTTTTAATATTGGTGACGTTAAGAAGAATAAAAACCACAAGAGCCACTATAAGCGCAAGAACTATGATACAGCCGATAAACCCGAATTCCTCACCTATTATGGCAAAAACGAAATCCGTATGATTTGCCGGCAAGAGAGCGTTCTGAGTCTGTATTCCGTTGCCGAAACCGAGGCCGTACATCTGTCCCGAACCGAGCGCACGTTTTGAAATAATAGGCTGATAGCCGTAATTCAGAGGGTCGAGCTCCGGCTGAAAACCGTATATGATCCTTTTTTTCTGGTCAACACGAAGATATTGCCATATTACGGGAGCCGCTGCGATCACCGCTACAGCCGCCACGATAAAATATCGGTATTTCAACCCTGCAGAATAAAGAATGAAAACAAAAATTACAGCATAAATTATTGCTGAGCCAAGGTCGTGCTGAAGAAGGATGGGAATAAAATAAAGAAAAAAATGGACGCCTAAAAGCAGTACATGAACCGGCTTGTTCAGCTTATCTTCTATTCTTGAAATATGTGTTGATATGCTTACGATAAAAGCTGTTTTTGTAAACTCTGATGTCTGAATGTTCACAGAACCGAAAGTAAGCCAGTTATAGTTACCGCCCTGACTGTCCGCAAAAATAGCGGTAACAAGCAAAAGAGCAGACGAAACGATCGCGATGGGTATATAAAACTTACAGATAAACTCATAATCTATTCTTGCGACGATAAACATTATTATAAATCCGCCGATAATCCCTATCAGCTGCATAGGAATGCAACGGGACTTGGAGGAATCGGCAATAACAGCAGATGAAATTGCTACCATGCCGCATGCTGAAAGTGCTGTAACAAGGATAAGTATCGGCTTATCAAGACGACTCAGATACGAAAAAAGACTTTCAAAAACAGGTGGTCGGCTGCCTTTCACAAGCGAAATACCTCCTTTTACATATACTTATTCATTATAAGATATTATACGACAAAATTCTTACGCTTGTCAAGCTTAAAAATAAAAAAACATAAATTATTCATATTCTTTTTTGCAGAGGTTTAACTTTTTGGAAATGTTATTCAAGTCGGTTCGGACCACCGTAAAAATAAATAGTAAAAATTTGTAAAATGCCTTGAAAAATGAGCAGCATTGAGATATAATAACTATGTATATACAAATGTATATAAAAATAATAAAAATACCGGTATAAAATGATAAAAAATATTGATTCCGTACTTTCTTCCGTTTCAAAACCGTCATGGTATATCGGAACGGAGCTGAATTCCGTTCATAAATCAAAAGAAAACGTTCATACTCGTGTGGCTTACTGCTTTCCGGATCTTTATGATGTTGGAATGTCACACCTTGGTATGAAGCTTTTATATCACATGATGAATGAGCGTGACGATTTATGGTGCGAACGAGTTTTTGCGCCCAACACCGACATGGAAGAGTATTTACGCTCGACCGGAACACCGATCTTTGCACTCGAATCAAAGGATGAACTGAAAGAATTTGATTTTGTTGCATTCACTCTCGTTTACGAACTTTCATACACCGGGATCGCCAACATACTTGATCTTGCAGGAATTCCCCTGTTTGCAAAAGACAGAAGCGATGATATGCCGATCCTTCTTGCAGGCGGTCCGTGCATGTGCAATCCCGAACCCGTTGCCGATTTTTTTGACGTGATAGATATCGGCGAAGGAGAAGAGAACTTAAATGAACTGTTTGATCTGTATAAGGAATGCGGAAAGAACAGAAACGAATTTCTCGAACGAGCAAAAGACATAAGAGGGATATATGTTCCTAACCACGGTCAAAAGCAGAAAAAGGTAACGAGGGCGATCATTAATGATTTGCCGAATGTTTATTACCCCGACAAGCTTGTTGTGCCCTTTGCGCAGGTAGTGCATGACCGGATATCGCTTGAAATAATGCGCGGATGCATTCGCGGATGCCGTTTTTGCCAGGCCGGGATAATTTACAGGCCATACAGGCAAAAACCGGTCGAAAGGCTGAAGGAAGATGCAATAAAACTATGCAAAAGCACCGGTTATGACGAGATCTCGCTTCTTTCACTTTCAACGAGCGATTTTCAGAAGCTGCCGGAGCTTGCGGACGGACTGAAAGAGTATTGCATACCAAGAAAAATAAGCCTTGCTGTCCCATCATTGAGAATTGACAATTTTTCAAAAGAAATAAGCGACGAAATAAGCTCTATACGAAAAACAGGACTGACATTTGCGCCCGAAGCCGGCACTCAGAGGCTGCGCAATGTTATAAATAAAAACATTACCGATGAAGATATAGAAAGATCGTGTAAAATAGCGTTTGAAAACGGTGCATCAGCAGTAAAGCTTTACTTTATGATCGGTCTTCCTACAGAAACCGATGAAGATATTATCGGGATCGCTAAAACTGCGGAAAAGGTCGTAGATTATTTTTATAAATACGCTACGAACCGTTCACGGGGAATCAACGTAACCATTTCATGCGCGACATTTGTGCCGAAGCCGCATACTCCGTTTCAGTGGGAAGCGCAGCTGACACTTGACGAGATACAGAGACGGCAGGAGCTGCTGAAATCGTCAATAACATCAAAGCGGGTTCATTACAAGTATCATGACGCCGATACGACTGTTCTGGAAGGTGTTTTTGCACGCGGAGACAGAAAAATATCCCGACTTATTCAGACGGCATGGAGGCTTGGATGCAGGCTCGACGCATGGTCGGAACATTTTGATTTTTCAAAATGGCAGAAGGCTGCCGACGAATGCGGCATCGATTTTTATTCATATACCGCAAGAAAACGTCCGTTTGAAGAAGAACTTCCATGGAGTTTTGTTGATTCAGGGATAACAACGGATTTTCTGCGTCGCGAATGCGAAAAGGCATACAAAGAGGAAACAACGCCGAGCTGCGCCGAAAAATGCGCCGGATGCGGAGTGAACAAACTTTGCAAGGGAGATGTATGCCCATGACAAGAGTAGCTTTTTCCAAAAAAGGATATGCGAAATATATTTCCCATTTAGATCTCAACCGCTGTATGCAAAGAATAATGGCAAGAGCTGAAATACCGATCTGGTACACACAGGGCTTCAACCCACATCCGTACATGGTTTTTTCTGCCGCGTTGCCTACAGGAGTTTGCGGAGAAAGAGAACTGCTTGACATAAAGCTCGTTGATCCGCCAGAATACTCCGTTCTGCTTGAAAGAATGAATGGGCAGGCGCCGGACGGTATTTCGTTTTTGGAGATATACGATTCAGACAGAGATTTCAAGTATATCGAAAAAGCCGTATACAGACTTGAAATATCCGACGATAACGTTTCGATGTTTGATGAATTTATAAGCAGTAATTCAATACCGGTCGTCAAAAAAACAAAAAGCGGAGAAATCAGCATAGATCTGAAAGAAGAAATGCAAATTAAAAAAACAGGTGAGATCGACGGTTATACTGTTTATGAAATTATTTCCCCATGCGGGAACGACCGCAATATCAGCCCTGCACTGCTGACTGCTGCATATGCAGATGAAACCGGGCAAAAAAACGCCGCGTCATTAACAAGAACTGCATTTCTGGATAACAGGTCCGTTGTTTTCAGATAAAAGAATTTGACATATTTTTAAGGAGATACCGATATGAAAAAAGTAACAAAAGCAGTAATTCTGGCTGCAGGTCTCGGCACAAGAATGCTTCCTGCAACAAAATCAGTTCCGAAAGAGCTTTTTCCGATAGTAGACAAGCCGGCTCTTCAGTATATAGTTGAAGAACTTGCCGCAAGCGGAATAAAAGACATAATGATCATCATTTCAAGAGGCAAAACTCTTATTGAAGATCATTTCGACAAATCTCCGGAACTTGAGGAACGACTTGAAGCCGGAGGCGAAAAGAAGAAAAAACTGCTTGATCTTGTGAAGGATATTGCAAGCGATGTTAAAATCGTTTATACGAGACAGAAAGAAATGCTCGGCACCGGTCATGCGTTGCAGCAGGCAGCGTCTTTTACGGGAGACGATCCGTTTGTTGTCTGTTACGGCGACGACGTAATAATCAATGATGAATACCCCGTTGCAAAACAGCTTATAGACGCATATGAAGAAACAGGCAAAGGCGTTGTTGGTGTTCAGGCAGTCACACCCGAACAGATCCTTATGTATTCGACTATGAAAGTTGAAAAAATGCATGACAATGTTTACAATCTTACCGATATGATAGAAAAACCGAAACCTGAACAGGTTTTCTCACTTTTTTCATGCCTAGGCAGGATGGTCCTTCCTTCGAAAATATATGATATACTCACTACGGTACCTTTGAATAACGGAGAGCTTATGCTTACCGACGCAATGAAAGTGCTCTCAAATACAGACGGAATGATCGCTGTAGACTTTATAGGAAAGCGTTACGATATGGGCAACAAACTCGGCGTTATGAAGGCTCAGGTGGAAATGGCGCTGAAACATCCCGAAATCGGTGAAGGGTTCCGCGAATACCTCAAAGAATTCTGCAAATCATTATAAACGGAGAGGCAAACATGGAATACATTATTGAAAACAATCTGCTCAGACTGACTTTTTCATCTCTGGGCGGGGAATTGCGTTCTATAATTAATAAAAAGAACGACAAAGAATATCTGTGGCAAGGAAACCCTGAATTCTGGACCGGCAGATCGCCTAACCTCTTCCCTATCGTCGGAAGAGTAAAAGAAGGGAAATACAGACTTGGAGATAAAATCTACTCAATTAAAAGTCCGCACGGATTTGTGCGCATTTCAGAGCTTGAATTAAGAGAACAGACCGACAGTTCTGTTGTTTTCGGAATTTCCGATTCTGAAGATACGCTTGCAGTCTATCCTTTCAAATTTGATTTTAACGTAAAATTTACTCTTGAAAACAATAAGATCACTGTTCGTTATTCAGTAAGGAACACCGGAGAGAGGACGATGTATTTTTCCGTAGGCGCTCATCCCGGATTCAACATTCCGATAAACAACGAAGAAAAGTTTGAAGATTACTCAATCGTTTTTGAAGGCGACTGCGAGCCAAATGAAGTTATTTGCGAAAACTGCTATATAACCGGGGAAAAACGCCCGTTCGCTCTTGAGAACAGGAGGATACTTCCGCTTCGCCATGATCTTTTTGATAACGACGCGATAATTTTATCAGACATGAGATCGAGAAAACTTACGGTATGCTCAAAAAAGTCTGAAAACTCGATCACCGTTGATTTCGCGGACTTTGAATATCTCGGAATATGGCATAAGCCGATGACAGAAGCTCCGTATATTTGTATCGAACCGTGGAACGGACTTCCTTCTGAAGTGAAAAGCGACGAAGAACTGACTGAAAAGCCCGCGATAATCACTCTTGAACCCAACAACGATTATTCCGCCGCATACTCGATCGAAATCAAATAAATCGAGCCGACATACAATAAAGCAACAAGGAGATGACATAATTGAAAAAAACACTGAAGGCTGTTTTGCTTGCTGCGGTAATAATGATTCTTTCCGTTGCATGCGCAACTCAGACACCTGAAACATTTGATCTTGATTATGACGCAGGCAGTAATACTGCCGGAGCTGATCTGAACGGATATTCTATGAGATATGCCGTTACCTGTGCCACGCTTTTCGGAGACTCAAGCGCAGAAAACGTTTTAGGCTTTACCTCGGGAACTCTGTTTTCCGATCTTGCAGCAAAAAGAAAGGCAGAAATCGAGAAAAACTATAACTGCACGATCGACGCATTTTATACATCCGACGGAGCAAATGAGAATGATTTTACCGTTCATTCAATGTCTGGAGCATTCTATTGTGATGTTCTTCAGGGCAGTACGCACGGATTGCGATCATCCCTGAAGATAGGGATATTTCAAAGCATAAATTCGCTTGACAGTTATATTGACTATCGGGATTCCGAAAAATGGGGCACCCCTGCAATGCTTGAAGAAATGTGTTGGGACGGTCAGCTTTACGGAATTCTTCCTGCAGCATGGCCTGAACTTAACTATTCGTCTTTCGGATATATTTTTATGGCAAACATGAACCTTGCCTCTTCTCTCGGAATACCGGACATTCGTGAAACAGTTGAAAACAAAGAATGGAACTGGGATAAATTTGAAGAGACCCTTGAAGCAGGAACAGTAATAGAAGGCGGCGAAACAAAAGTATACGGTATGTCTGCTCACCCGCCCTATCTCGGAGAAATGATCTTGCGCTCAAACGGAGACACGATAATCATTGACAAGGGCAACGGAAATTACACCTGGGGATATGCTGAGCCCAACGCGCTGAAGGCGCTCCAGGAGTTCAGAGATATATATAACGGTGAGTATGCATTTGCGTTTGACCATAATGTAACGAGCCCGGATGCAGTTGCGGACGCTTTCATAGAAGGAAAAGCTACAATGACCGTTGTTGATACGGAGCAGCTTTTCGGATATAACGGCAGGATTTCGAGAAACGTTGAAAACTACGCCGTTTTGCCCGCTCCGACCGGTCCGGATGTAGATCCCGGAAGGAGATTCGCTGTGCACGAAAGCTTCCGTTCGATGATAGTATTTTCCGCATACAGCAAAAATTTTGACGCATCTGCATTTATCATAGATAAATTATACGAACCGTTTGAAGGATATGAAACAAAAGATAAAATAAAGGAATTTATGACTTACAATTATTTCTTCGACGACAGGGATGCGGATATTTTCTTCGATATGTTCAGAAACACGGAATACAATTATTTTATTGTAGGTATGAGGCAGTTTAACGAAGCAATAACAGACAGAAAAAATAAATCCGTTGCGGAGCTTGTTGATATTTACAAAGAATATAATCAGAGAATTATCGATAACGAAGCCGTTTCGCCGAGAGAGACGCTGAAAGTGCTCTGGCCGGAAGAACAAGATCAATAAAAAGAAACAACAAAAAAGAAATGGGAGATCGCGGTTTCCCATTTCTTCTTTTTTAGTGCTATTTTAAGAATTCATTGCCGATCAGTCAACCATTCTCGATTCACGGGTTATCACTGTCATCATCATCGTCAAAATCGTCATCTTCAATATCGTATCTTGGCTTGGGATTGCTTTTACGTCTGGAGATGAAAAGCATTGCAAGTAACGCGATAACGATAAGTATAAGAACGATCAGTGTGATCATCCATAATTTTGATTCAGAGTCGGCTAATTTTTCATATTCGGCTTCATCTTCCGCAAAGGGATAAGGATTATTCTCAGCCTCTGTATTATTCTCGCTTTCAGGTTCATTTTCAGGAATGATCTCTTCTTCGAGGGCTTCGATTTCACGTGTTTCTGTGTGAGAAGGATCATTAACGCAAACACGTGTTTCTTCACCCTTTACATTGACCTGTGCGGGCTTTGTGACCGTCCATTCGCCCCATGTGTGACCTGAAGCGGGAACAACAACATCCTCAGGCAATATCTCGTTATTACCTTCCGCATCCGAAAAATACTTATTACAGCCCGAACATACCCAATATTCTATGCTGCCGTTTACAAGGCAAGTTGCAGGAACAGCCGGAACTTGTGCAAGAGTATGAACATGGCTCAGTTTTGGAATGATGCGTTTATCGACATGCGAGCTGTTTCTTCCGCAGACCCTGATCTGCTCCCCTTCGCTGTCTTCTGTGGCCTCAACGGTAACCTGCCACGGACCGTAATCATGCCCGAGCGCAGAAGTATAATCGCCCGTATATGATTCTCCGCAACGATCGCAAGTGAACACGGTATATCCGTCAGATGTACATGTAGGCGAGGTAACTGCAGCGGTATAAGCGTGGCCGAGAGGTTCTTTATAATCAGTGATCACAGTATCATTGCAGCGACTGCAAACGGTCGATGTGTATCCCCGCGAAACACATGTCGGTTCGGTTACAACAGTAACATAATCATGACCGAGCGGCTCGGTTATAAAACCGGAAACAATAAATTTACCGCAGTCTCCGCAATAAATATCGCCGGCATATCCGTAATCGGTACATGTTGACGGTGTAACGTTTCTGATGTCTTCATTAGTATGATTGTTCGGATCGGGTCTGCCGTAGGGATTACCGCAAACGGTACATATTGCGGGAGAGATGCATGTTGCCTCGCCGCCGGTATGTTCGTTTGAAAGAGGTTTGTAAGGTATCGCGCTGAGCTCGGTTTCGCCGTCGGCTGCAAATACTTTGCGGCAGTCGGGACAGGAAAAATACGCTTCCCAGCCCCTGTCTTTACAGGTAGATTCCCTGGCGGCGTAATACGTTCTGTTTGGATGCTGACACTCCGAGAAGAGTATGTTAAGAGATGCTGACGCTTCTGAGCAGTCCAGGTCCGTAGTTCCGTTTTTAAGTTTGGGGACTATCGTAACGGTTTTGCGTCCGCCGGATGCCCCTTCCTTAACGGACAGTGTAAACGTAAATATGGTTCCGTTCAAATCGGTATCATTTTCATATGCGATTACTGCGGCACCCGTTTCGGAGGAAACATCGGAAATAGTGGCAGAACCAAGGTCCCAGGAGGCGAAAATGAGGTCAAATGATTCACGATCGTATTCAAGAACCAAAGCGAGTGATTTTGCCAAGGGAGCGTTTTGCAGATCGACCGTAAAAGAGACCACATAACCGGGATATAGATCCGTAGCGCTGGCATTGCATGTTAAAACAGCGCTATCGGCAAATGCGCCGATCTGAAAAACAGAAAGAAACAATGATGTGATAAGTAAAACTAAAACGAAACTGAATTTTTTCATATAATCTCCATTTGTTTGTGTGATATGTTGGGCTGTTGCCGTTTATTAAACATGAAAAAAGATCGGCTGAGGAATGATGTGATAAAAAATCACGGTTCCCTGAACCAAATACAAGGTCAATCGATCCTATATATAATATCACAATACGCCGAAAAAATCAACCCCTTTTTTCAGCGCAGGTGACATTTTGGATAATATGCCGAATACTGATTACAAACTCCAATAATAAAACCTCATCAGGTAAAAACGAACCGAAGATGAGGCTTTTTCTTAAATGATTTTTGAAAATCAGATGAAGGCATCGTGGATAGCTTCAAGTGCCTTATCGCTGTCGTTTCTGTCGATAAGAACGCTGATTTTAATTTCGGACGTGCTTATCATTTGAATATTAACGCCGACGGAATAGAGCGCTTCAAACATTTTTGCCGCTACGCCTGCGTTTGACTGCATACCTGAGCCGACGACAGAGACCTTGGATACATTTTCATCATATGTGATCGGATGATCGGGATACGATTCGTGAAGGACATCAAGAGTCATCTGAGTGTTATCCGATGCGACGGTAAACGAGATATCTTTTGTTCCGTGACGACCGATAGACTGAAGAATTATATCAACATTTATATTATTCTGTCCGAGTAAAGAAAACAGTTTAAACGCGACACCCGGAACATCCTCAAGACCGATAACGGAAATACGGGTAACGTTATTATCCTTTGCGACCCCGGTGATGAGCATTTTTTCCACTTTAACATCCTCCTTAACTATTGTGCCCGGAACCATTCTGAAACTTGAGCACACTTCAAGATTTACTCTGTATTTTTTTGCAAGCTCGACCGATCGGTTGCACAAAACCTGCGCACCGAGAGAAGCAAGTTCAAGCATTTCATCGTATGTTATTTCGTTCAGCTTGCGTGCGTTTTTTACTATGCGCGGGTCTGCGGTATATACGCCGTCGACATCGGTAAATATTTTGCATATATCCGCGCGCAGTGCAGCAGCGATCGCAACAGCAGTCGTATCGCTTCCGCCTCTGCCCAGGGTAGTGATATCGTCATACTTGTTTACGCCCTGAAATCCGGCGCATATGACTATTTTATGCTGATCGAGCTCACGGCGAAGACGTTCGTCAGCCACCTGTTTTATTCTGGCGTTTGAATACTTGCTGTCGGATGTTATGCCGACCTGCCACGCATTAAGCGAGGTGACGGGAAATCCGAGATCTTCGATAGCCATTGCCAGCAGCGCCGCAGATGCCTGCTCCCCGGTGGACAGGAGCATATCCATTTCGCGTCTTGACGGTTTTTTGTTTATTTCGTGCGCTTTTTCGATCAGGTCGTCTGTTGTGTCGCCCTGTGCTGAAACGACTGCAACAACATCGTTGCCTTCTTTATATGTATCGGTAATAATACGTGCTACTCTGCGTATGCGTTCCGTATCCGCAACGGAACTGCCGCCGAATTTCTGAACTATAAGGCTCAAATGAATTACTCCTTCAGTAATACAATATCATTTTTAAAATAATGAAGATCAAGATCATCAAAACTGCGGACAAATTCGGAATTATCCGCATCGACCCAGTAAAGACTGCTTTTCTCGGTGCCCTTTATGCAGTCTATGATATCCGCTCCGACGGCTGACGCCGTAGGCATTTTGCCGGCTCCTTTGCCATAAAAAGTACAGTCCCCTATCGCGTCGCCCGTTACGGTTATCCCGTTGAAAACATCTTCTATATTCGCAAGAGGATGATCTTTGGGAATAGCGCACGGAGAAACAAATATATCAACGCAACCGTCGTCTTTTTTTTCTGCGTATCCGAGAAGTTTTACGACCATTCCCTGTCTGTCTGCCTCATAAATATCTTCAAGGGATATCCCGCGTATTCCTTTTGTCATAACATTTTCGGGATAAATATGTCTGCCAAAGGCAAGAGATGCAAGAATACAGATCTTCCTGCCTGTGTCTATACCGTCTATATCGGCAGAAGGGTCTTTTTCGGCATATCCGAGCAGCTGAGCCTGTTTGAGCGCACTGTCAAACGAAACGCCTTCTTTTATCATTTTTGTAAGTATATAATTTGTAGTTCCGTTCATTATGCCGACGATCTTGTTAAGCTCGTTTGCCGCAAGGCAGTGATACATGGGATTGATGATCGGAATGCCGCCGCCGACGGAAGCCTCAAAGAGGTAACATACTTTATTCTGTCTTGCAAGAGCAAGGAGTTCGGGAGCATGCTTAGCCACAAGTTCTTTATTTGACGTGACAACGTGCTTGCCTGCAGAAAGAGCTCGCTTGGTATATTCATAGGCAAACGTTGCACCGCCGACAGTTTCTACAACGATATTGATTTCGGGATCGTTTTCTATAACGGAAAAATCACTTACAAATTTTGACGCATAAGGACTGTCCGGAAACTTTCTTATATCAAGTATATACTTGCAGGAAATATCCTGACCTAATTTTTTTGAGAAAAGTCTGTTGTTTTTGTCAAGAAGTTCAACCACGCCGGAACCGACGACTCCGAAGCCGACAACAGCAACATTGATCATTTTAGTCACCCTTACTTGATGCCTGAGCGAATTTGATGACGACAGGCAATTTATTTTGTAATTATACAAAATAATTTTATGTTTGTCAAGTGGAAATTTATACATTTAAAGCAAATATTAAAACAAAACCGTATTGACAAAATAAAAACGAGGTGTTATAATTAGTTAATAGATTACAGAATATAATCAGATAACGAATAAAATAACGAAACGGAGTTGTTTTGAATGTCCACGCAAAAATTATTCCGCGAAACGGCGTTTAACGGATACAACCGCGACGACGTCCGTGAATATATAAAAAAACAGGACGAACGTATAAGGGAGCTTGAAACGTCTCTTGCTGACAGCGAAGCGATACGAGCGAGCGAACAGCAGGAAGCGCAGGCTGAGATAGAAAAGCTGAATGGCATTATAGAGTCGCTGAACGGTGTTTTGGACGAAAAAAATAAAGAGAACCTCGAGCTGACCGAGCAGGTCATGCAACTAAAAAACGCATTACTGGAGCAGGCGACCGCATTACAGGAAAAAGTTAACGCGATCGAGCTGCTCCGCAAAGAGCTTGATGATGTTAATGCCATGTACAGTGAGCTGCGGGCGAATTCCGACAAACAGTCTGAAAAAATCGCCGAACAGTCTGAACGCTTAACTGCGCTTGACGATAAGAACAAACAGGTCGAGGACGATCTGCGGACATATATAGAACGCTCGGAAAAACTCAAAAACGAAGCGGAAGGGGATCTTCTTGCAGGATCAAAGCTTCGTGAGCTTGAAGCAACGATCGCGCAGAAGGATGAAAGAATAAAATTCCTTGAAGATAACTGGAATCAGCATAAAGCCGATTATAACGTTTATACTGAAGTAAAGAACAATGTAGAGAGCATTCTGTCAGGTGCAACGAAAAAAGCTGATGAAACGTTGAAAGACGCTTCAATAAAAGCTAAACAGATGCTCGACTCTGCTTCGGAAGAAAGAGAAAAAACAGTGCTTGACCTGAAAAAGAAGCTGTCGGATCTTAAACTTTCAATACAGAATATAGAAACGTCTGTCGATCTCACCGTATCCGAACTCGACAGAAAATCCGACAATAAATACCAGATACCCGACGATCTGCTGAAACTGCTTAAAATCGATTCTGAATAATACGGAGAAGAGTAATGAATAAAAAAGCGACGCGCATTTTTGCGGCGGTAATATGTATAGTTCTCGCCGCAGCCATGATTTTTTCATTAATATACCAGATAATTGCATAAAATACGTTGATATCATTCATGTTCGGATTTCCTCTGTGAAATCCGAACTATTATTTACATTATCAAAATAAATGTGATTTTTATTCCTTTATTATTGACTTTTCCCGAATAATGGTGTATACTTCGCGTTGATGAAAAAAAATATATTGAATATCTACCTTTCCAACATGAAAGGAGTGCTCTTTCCATTTATTTTGGCACTTGTGTTAAGAGCGCTTCTTCCTCTTGGAACGCTTCTGCAATCGGAAGTCACAAAAAATGTTATTGACGAGGGACTCGTAAAGCAGCAGTTTGATCTTCTGCCGCAGCTCATAATATTTTTACTCGCTGTCCAGCTGATACGTTCGGTAACATCATATATTCTTCGCATCGTTTTGCATAATGCAAGCCAGACGATGCTTTTTGGCATCCGCAAAAATCTTTACGACTCGATACAACGGCAGGATATGGAGTTTTTCAGAAAGTACCCGACAGGCGAGCTGATGTCGAGAATGTCAAGCGACCTTGACTGGATGAGATATTCCGTTTCATTCTTTTTGCCTAATATAATAGACTCAGTAATATCATTTGTATCAACGCTTGTTTATCTGCTCTACATCAATGTTCCCGTAACTCTGATACTTCTTCTCTGCACCCCGCCGATCTTTCTTCTCACGAGAGCAATGGCAACGAAAGTGAGACCGTTTTATCAGAAAATGCGCCAGAAAATGGCAGATCTGAATATGGTAGTGCAGGAAAACATTGCCGGAAACAGAGTTGTAAAAGCATTTGCAACTGAGGATTTTGAAACAGAGAAATTCGATAAGGAAAATGAAGCGCTCAGAAATCTTCAGATAGATGCGACCAACAGGTTTATTCTTTTCAGAACACCGATAGACTTCATAGCTATGTTCATGGCAGCGGTTGCCCTTGTAGGCGGCGGATATATGGCCATAAATGAAGATATTACCATCGGATCGCTTTCGATACTTATATCGCTTTCATGGTCGCTTTCCGGACCGTTGAGAACACTTGGCAGACTAATAAACGACTATCAGAAGATCCGCACCGCCACAGAAAGGATCGAACCGATATATTATGCTGAACCGAAGATAGTCACCCCCGAAAAACCGATCGTTCCTCAAAGAAACGACGGCGAAATAGAATTTGACAATGTAAGTCTTGTTCTTGAAGGAAGAAAAATACTCGACAGCGTATCATTTACCGTAAAGAAAGGTCAGACTCTTGCCATAATGGGCCCGACAGGAAGCGGCAAAACATTTTTGACGAATCTTATACTTCGGCTTTACGATGTTACCGAAGGACGAATACTGATCGACGGTGTTGACGTCAGAGATTACGATCTGAGAGAGCTCAGGAAGAAGATTGCAGTATCGACACAGGATGTTTTTCTGTTTTCGGAAACGATTGAAGGAAACATATGCTACGGTGTTCCGGATATTTCCGTTGATGATGTAGTTGCAGCGGCAAAAACCGTTGAAGCATACGACTTTATTCAGCACACATCAGACGGTTTCGATACGATCATAGGTGAACGCGGTGTTGGTCTTTCAGGAGGTCAGAAGCAAAGACTTGCGCTTGCAAGAGCAATCGCGGTAAAAGCGCCCGTGCTTATTCTTGACGATACGACCTCTGCACTTGATATGGAAACAGAGCATGATATACGCGAACATCTCAGAGAATATTGCAAAGACGCAACGCAGCTGATAATCGCGCAGAGAATATCGTCGGTAAGCTTTGCAGACAAGATAATAGTGCTTGAAAACGGTAAAATCGCCGAAGAGGGAACGCATGAACAGCTGCTTGAAAACAACGGCTATTACAAGGAAATATACGAATTACAGTATAACGACTGACATATTGAATTAAGGGTTTATATGGCACGAAACAAATACGACATAGACGAGGTTCTTGAGGCTGATTTTGACTCGAAGCAGTTTGGACGAGCCCTCAGATACGCCCGTAAATATTGGAAGAGACTTGCCGCAGCTTTTGCATCGTCAATAGCTTCGGCGCTGATATCGCTTGTGCCCCCTCTTCTGATAAAAGAAGTAACAGACGAGCTTATCCCGAACGGAAATATCGGAGGTATGCTCAAAATTGCGCTTATTTACACAGCAGTGCTTTTGTTTACCACACTTTTTACTGCAATAGGCAGTTATATGACGAATATTGCGGGACAAAGCATAGTAACGGATATGAGACGAGATCTTTTTGTCCACCTGCAAAAGCTGCCTTTTCAGTATTACGATTCACGTCCTCACGGAAAGATACTTGTAAGAGTAATTAATTATGTCTCTGCCGTATCCGATTTTCTGACTACAGGTCTCATAACTTTTATCGTTGACTTTTTCACTATAATAATGATATGTATTTTCATGTTTGCTCTTGATTGGAAGCTTGCAATCGCGTGTATGGGAGGCGTGCCTCTGATCGCCCTTGTTGTAATAATTCTGAAGCCGCTTCAGCATAAAGCAAAAAGAAGATACAACAATAAAAGCTCAAATTATCACGCCTATCTGAACGAGAGTATTATAGGCATGAGAATAACTCAGATATTTGCACGTGAGGAGTATAATCAGCAGATATTTGAACGTCTCGCCAAAGATAATAAAACAACCTGGATGAAACGCGTAAAGCTGCAGTTTCTAGTTCCGGTATTTATCGAAAATATATCTTTGATCTTCACATGCGTTCTATACCTTGTAGCCGAATATCTCCTTTCACAGGGACAAATTCTTATCGGAACCATTCTTGCTATGACAAGATACACATCGCGTTTCTGGACACCGATAGTTGATATAGGCAATTTCTACAGTGAAGTTGCCGAAATAGGCGCATATCTCGAAAGGATATTCGAGACAATGAATGAAAAGCCGGATATTGAATCGCTTCCGGGTTCTCAGCCGAAGGAGCTTGAAGGCGGAATAGAGTTCAGAAACTGCGTTTTTGAATACGAAACAGGATTTCCTGTGCTGAACAATGTTTCGTTTACCGTCAAACCGGGAGAAAGAATAGCGCTTGTAGGCCCAACAGGAGCAGGAAAATCGACTATTGTAAACCTTGTTTCAAGATTTTATGATCTAACCGAAGGGGAACTGTTTCTTGACGGGACAGAGATCAGGTCGATCACCCTGCCGTCTCTTCGCAGTCAGATGGGAATAATGCTTCAGGATGTTTTTCTGTTTTCGGGAACGGTCAAAGACAATATTCGTTATGGTTCGCCAGACGCTTCTGAAAATGAGATAATCGAAGCGGCAAAAGCAGTAAAAGCTCATGATTTTATAGTGCAGCTGCCTAAAGTCTATGATACAGAGGTCAGCGAACGCGGTCAGTCCCTCTCTGCAGGACAAAGACAGCTTATCTCTTTTGCAAGAACGCTGCTCAGAAAGCCTAAAATTCTTATTCTGGATGAGGCTACATCTACTGTTGACACACAGACGGAGCAGATTTTGCAGGAGGGAATAAAAGCGCTTATGGATGGACGGACATCGCTGATAATAGCGCACAGATTATCAACGATAAGAGACTGCGACAGAATAATGTATATCGAAAACGGCCGAATTGCCGAACAGGGCACTCATGATGAGCTTATGGCGGCAAAAGGAAAATATTTCATGCAAAAAGTAAAAGAAAAAGAGAATGTATAAGGATCTGGCATATGGCACTTGACGGACTTGCGATTCATGCGCTGGTATCAGAACTGTCTTCAGCACTTGTCGGCGGCAAAACAGATAAGATATTCCAGCCTGAACGTGATAAGATCATACTTAATTTACGAACTCAGAATAAAAATATAAAACTTCTTTTATCAGTCAATCCGCAGGGAGCAAGAGCGAACATAACCGAAAACTCATATGAAAATCCGATCGTTGCACCGAATTTCTGCATGCTGCTTAGAAAACATCTGCAGCCTTCTCGTCTTATTTCGATAGCGCAGCCCGGATCTGAAAGAATTATCGTTTTCACGTTTGAATGTCAGACGGAGCTTCTTGATATTGTAGAAAAAAAACTGATCATTGAAATAATGGGACATTTCAGCAATATTATCCTAACTGACGGAAACGGTATTATTATCGACGCATTAAGGCAGGTCGACTATACAACATCTTCAAAGAGAAGAGTTCTGCCCTCCCTCCCCTATGAGCTGCCGCCCAAACAGGATAAAGAGACATTTGACGGCAACGGAGACGACATCGATTTCACATCGGATATGAGAGCGGACAAATACCTGACGGATAAATATTTAGGTTTTTCCCCGCTTATCTCACGTGAACTTGTATATAATGCAACGGGTCAAACAGATACGTGCCTCGACTGTTTTACACAGTCACAAAGGGAAAGGCTTCTTTTTTATCTGAAAAAATTAAAGGAAGATATCGACGGCAATAATTATTCACCGTGCACGATTTTGAACGGAAAACCCCTTGAGTTTTATTTTTTACGGATCAAGCAATACGGGATCAATTCGCTTATCAAAGAATATGCAACTTTTTCCGAAGCAATAGAAGATTTTTATATTGAAAAAGATGAGCAGGAGCATATAAAAAGACTTTCCGGAGATATCCTTAAAGCCATAACAAACGCTCAAAGCAGAATTTCCAAAAAGATCGAAGCGCAGCGGGCTGATATTTCAGATTGTGAAAAAGCATTGAAATTCAAAGATATGGGAGATCTCATAACCGCGAACATATATATGCTTAAACAAGGAATGGATTCGGCTCTGCTTACGGATTATACAAAGGATCCGCCGCAAAAAACAGCCGTTGAGCTTGATAAATCGCTCTCGCCGTCAAAAAATGCGCAGCGATACTATAAAAAATACAAAAAAGCTGTTACTGCTCTTGAAATTCTGAATAAGCAGATCCCTGAAGCAGAAAATGAACTCATATATCTTGACAGCGTTTTTGAAGAGCTTGTAAGAGCTAAAACATCTGCGGATGTTGACGAGATACGGTCAGAATTAAGCGAGAGCGGATATATGAAAAAAGCCTCGCAGAAAAAAAGCGGAAAAAAGCCGAAATTATATGCACCGAAAATACAATCGGTAGTTTCAGCGGACGGATTTCAGATATATATAGGAAAAAACAATCTGCAAAACGATTATCTCACCCTTCGCATGTCAGACAAACGAGATATATGGTTTCACGCAAAGGAATACCCCGGCTCTCATGTGGTTGTGGCAGCAAAAGGAATGCCGGTGCCTGATACAACGCTTAACGATGCAGCTTTGATCGCAGCTAAAAACAGCAAGGCAGGAACAGGCGGGATCGTTGCGGTCGACTACACGGAGATAAAAAACGTAAAGAAACAACCCGGAGCAAAACCGGGCATGGTTATTTACACAACATACAAAACAGCATATATACGCCTTTGACAATAACACAAAAGACCCTGTTTACAACCGGTAAACAGGGTCTTTTTTTCAGAATTATCTATTCTTTTTTTCCATACAGGTATTCGTACATATAGTTCTCGAAATTAGGTTTGATATACCCTTCGATAACTTCGTCCATCGAAGACGCATACGAATCTACGATCTGCTGTGCTGTTTTTGATGCAAAATTATCAATAACGCCGTTAGTAAAATTCAGTCCGCCGACCTGCCAGTAAATATAACGACCGTATTTGCCCACTTCGAAAAAGATTTCCGCATCGGTATCAGAAGAAAAAACGTTGTTTGCATAATAATCCTGAAGGTCCTGCGTGTTTGTTCCGAATTCCGGAAACGGCTCGCAAAGCTCCGCAATAATATGTGCAGTCGCTTCGGGTTCCGCAACCGTTATAGGCATACAAACTCCGTAAAGCTCTTCTCTCCAGTTTGCCCATTCGCCGTATACGGCATCAGGTCCGCAGGGGAACGGCATAAGACCGAAAGTAAAATCGCAATCATACTGGATATCGCTGTTATAAGCCTGCGCTCCGGAAACGAATGTCATAAGAGACCGACCGCCGATAAACTCGACGAGTGACCAGTAATCGATATCAAGAATTGAATTTCTGTGATTTGAATATACAGATTGAAGCCAAGTGATAGCGTTTACCACTTTCGGCTGGTGAAGATCCGTCTGTATCGTTCCGTCTATATAGTCTGCAAATTTTACTCCGTTAGAAAACAGAGTCATATTGACAATGGCTTTTGCATGAGTTGCAAGCGCATAATACGGATCGCCCGCATCTTGAGATGTATAAGAATCGAGAACATCTTCGAAATTTGCCCATGTCCATGTTTTGTTTTCATAGTATTCCTGTAAATCAACTAGTCCTTTTGACGCTACCTTGTCTTTATTATATGTGAGAAAAAAGCACTGAGCATCCGGAAAGCCGGGCCAGGATGCAGGTTGAACGGCATAAGGGATCCCTTTATACATTGCGCATTCAAGCACTGAAGCTGATCCGTATTTGAACGAATCCTCATATTGAATTATATCATGCACTTCTGTTAAAGGATAAAGGCATCCGCCGTATGCGAGACTTGCGGTCGTGTTGCTAGAGCGGAAATCCATTATATCGGCAGGAGACATACCTGAAATGATCATCGCTCTGCAGTTGTTATAATGTGATGCTGTATTGGGAGCGTGCTCGACTGTGATATTGCAGTTGAAACGATCTTCGATATCCTTTATTCTCTGCATGGCGCAGTCATAAAGAAAAGTCCCCTGTTTTATACCGATAAAAGCATCAAGTTCCTCGGTAAGATAAATAAAATCGGTGCCTGAAAAATCAAAAGAAGCGCTTTCCGCGCTATCATATTCGGGAACGATCTCTTCGACAGCATTACAGGATGCTGTGAAGAGCAGCAAAAAGAGAAGGAATACGGAAATCAGTATTTTTTTCAAAAGACATTTCCCCTTAACAGTATTTTTTTTATAAATATATCATATTCAAATTATTTTGTCAAGCAGCGCCTGATACAATCATTGGAAATCTGAACATATCAATCCAAAACGACAAAAAATACAAAAACTATTGACATTATTATGTCAATAGTAGTATAATGAAAAAAAAAGCGGAGGTAACAAAAACATGAAAACGATCAGACGAATGATATCATCGATTATTATAACTGTTATTCTGCTTTCTACTTTTGCGTGTTCCGGAGGAGAAGCGGAAGTATTTGATTACAGTCTTGACTACGGTGATGACAGTTCCGAGCTTGACTTTGGCGGCCAGTCAATGCTGATACTCACCGGTTGGGACGAGGAATGGAAACCGGAATCAGGCTTTACAGCCATGGGAGATCACCTTATTGCCAGGTATAAGGAAATTGAAACAAAATATCACTGTTATATAGACATATTTGAAGGAAATACTGGATTCGAGACCTTTATTCTTACAAACGTTGCGGCGTCAACCGACCGCGTACCGGATATGGTAGACTGCCATGCAAGCGAGATATACGGAATATACAAAATGAATATGCTTACGCCATATGACGATGTAAGAACAATAGACATAAACGATGAAAAATGGGGAAACAAGAATTTTATAAGGTACGGCAATTTTAACGGACTGCAATACGGCGCATTCCCCTATGACTGGGAATTTATCCCCGCGATACTCGGTGTTTGCATGTTCGATTCTACAGTTCTGAGAGAGGCGGGAATAAACAAAACACCGCACGAGATGCTTGAGGACGGAACATGGACATGGAACAATTTTGAACCGCTGCTTGAAAGCGCTACTTATACCGAAGGTGATTTCAAGGTAACCGGACTGGGATATGAAGACGCAACGAGGCTGTCACAGACTGCGCTTTTTTCCAACGGATGTCAGATAGTAGAAAAACAGGGCGAAAAAAACAGGTTCGCTCTGACAAACAACAAGGCATACGAAACTTTTGACTGGCTGAAGGGTTTGAAAGACAAAGGTCTTATTTATCAGACGGGATACGGCGATTTCAATCAGCATAAAATGCTTTTCTTTGTAGGAGAATCGTACTACTTTACTCATATGACTCAGGTCCATATAGATGCCGATACGCCCGTATATAAACATGACGGATACGGATTTGCGCCCTTCCCGTGCGGACCGAACGGGGAATACGGTGTCGGAGGCAGTTACATAACGCAGGGAAGACGTCTTAACTGGCTTCTCAAAGCGGGGCAAATGGAAAAAGACGATTTAGGAAGACTGATGAACATACTTTTTGAACCGCTCGAAGGAACAAACAGAAAAGCCTGGATAGATTTTCTGGAGAAAAGCGTATTTTATTACAGAGAAGACGACAGAAACGCTTTTCTTAACATGGTCGAGAATGTTAAATATGACTGGTCTAGCCCGCTTGAATCGACATATTCATCACTTACAGGCGCTTTC
>JAEEGL012019968.1_pt1 | contig 22307 bp, 20 predicted proteins | sample 9134231 | NCBI WGS metagenome assembly JAEEGL01 (sample SAMN16246548, study PRJNA631951) | gut metagenome | biome: gut microbiome; feature: rumen; material: fiber-attached | host: Bos | place: Iran: Karaj | collected 2018-10 | reverse complement strand
ATTATGGGAATTTCACGATTCATTGCGTGGACTTTATGGAGTTTCCCCTGGAGGACGCCTCTGTGGATCTGGTTTATTCTGCGACGGCCTTCCACTGGCTTCCACAGGAGGCGGCCTATGAAAAGATCAGAAAGTGCCTGAAACCCGGCGGCACACTGGCGATCTTCCGTATTCATCCCTTTCCGAATCGGGTGAACGACCCGACGAACGCCGCCAACCGGCGGGTATATGACAAGCTGAGACCGACGGACAAAAAGATCGCGGAATTCTCGGAGGCTGACTGCGCGCCGACGCTGGATACCCTCCGGGCTCATGGCTTCCGGAATGCGGAAGCAAGGCTCTATCGCCGCATGCGGACCTTGGCGACGGAGGAGTACATTGGACTGCTGAGGACGTATTCCGATCATCAGCTTCTGGAGCCTGAACTGAAACAGCGCTTTGAAGAAGAAATGCGCGGCGCTATCGATGCAGCAGGTGGCTGCATCAACATCTATGATACCATTGCTCTCTATCTGGCAAGAAATCCATAAGAAAACCCGGCGGAACGCTCCGCCGGGTTTTGCGCTGTATAGAGATCCTTATGCCGTCCTGAAGTCGCCGCGCAGGACGGCATAGCAGACCAGATCACAGATCCCCCGGTTATTCTTCCCGGCCTGCCGGTGCGTTCCTTCGTATTGCATGCCCACTTTCTGCATGACCCTGCCGGACTTGGGGTTGTTGACGTCGTGATAAGCGGCGATCCGGTTCACCTCCGCCTCGTCGAACAGGTAATCCAGGACTGCGCGCAGCGCTTCCGGCATGATACCCCGGCCCCAAAAGGCGCGGCCCAAGCAATAGCCGATCTCTGCGGCGTTTATGTTTTCATCCAGCTTGACGGCGGCAATGCTGCCGACGACGGTTCCGGCTTCTTTGACTTCGATGGCCCATTGGAAACAGCCTCCGTCCTGATACTTTTCCACCCAGGTCTCCAGCAGGGCTGCGGTAGCCTCGGCAGAAGCGTGACAGGGCCAGGTGAGAAAGCGGGTCACCTCCGGGTCCGACGCCCAGTTGCGGTACATGTCCTCCGCATCAAGCACGGTGAATCGCCTGAGTATCAGGCGGCCGGTCTCCAGCCGCTTCGTTCCGATCTTTTTCACTCTGCCGCTCCTTACACGAAACGCTTGATCACGATCTGCGTACGGCCCTTGCGGCTGAGACCGCCCACCTCGCTGAGTTCCATCCTGCCGAGGCCCCGCAGGGTGATGCGGCTGCCCGCTTCCACGCTCCTGTCCGGCTTCAGGCATTCCAGACCGTTCAGGAAGACCTTTCCCGCCCGGATGGCGGCCGAGGCCTTTTCTCTGGAGAGGCCGAAGCCGCAGCCCACGACGGCGTCCAGCCGCACGCTTGCCACCGTGTCCCGCAGGAGCCGGTATTCCGCTTCCCGCGCTTCCGCCGCTTCGGTTTCCGCAAGGGTGAGGGAAGCCCGGCCCGCGGAGCTGAGATTCTGCAGCACGTAAGGCGCGATCTCCCGCAGCAGGACGATGTCGCAGCTGCCGGGTCGGGGGAGGATATCGCCCACCATATCCCGTTCGATGCCGAGGCCCATGAGGGCTCCCAGGAAATCCCGATGGCTCAGTTCTTCGCCGCTGCGCCAGACTGCACGGAGCACGGCCAGGGGAGAAGCGGCGCTGCAGGCCGTTTCCGCCGTCTGCCAGTCGGCGGGAAAGATGAGCACGGTGCGCTCCGCTTCGTCGTATCCGCCCCAGAACAGGGCTTCGGCCTCCAGCGCCCGCAGCACCGGCTCGCAGCAGAGCCGGTCCCGCTCGCTGAGAAAGCGGCTGTGCTGCATGGCGCCGCTTTTCTGCCGGAGCTCATATTTGTCCAGCAGCCGGGCGAGGAGCGAGTCGTCCTCCGGGCTGCGGGCGTATTTTCGGATCAGCTCCCTGCGATAGTCGCGGTTCAGCATGTCAGAGCCTGCGGATGCGGTAGTCCCGCCCGAATTCCAGCTTCAGCACCCGGGGGGAGTCCATCCGTTCAAAGATCGGCATATGGGTGACGAAGACATACCGGGCCCCGGCGCGGCCCAGCGCATCCAGGATATGCCGCATCCCTTCCGCGCCTTCGGCGTAGGAGGTGGTCTGGAAGGTCTCGTTGAAGAGCACCAGCGACCAGGGCCGGAGCTGCTCCAGGATTGCGGCCACTTCCTTCACTTCGCCCTCGAAGCGGCCCGCCGCGTCCGCGGCGTCGAAGTCTTTTTCCGCGGAGGAGAACTGACAGAAGACGGTTTCCCGCAGACTGATCTCCGCCCGCTCCGCGCAGACCGGGAGCCCGGCCTGGGCAAAGAGCACGGCGGTGCCGATGGAGCGGATGGTGCAGGTCTTTCCGGTGGAATTGGCGCCGCGGATGAGCGTTCCGTCGCAGTCCTCGATGGTCACGTCGTTGCGTATGATATCGCCGACGGGCATTCCCTCCAGAAGCAGGTGCAGATCGTAGAGCCCGGCGGCGCGGAAGACGTCGGCCTCTCTGGGCAGCAGCTTCGGCAGGCACATGGGCGCGCCGCTCTGGGCCAGCCGGCGCACGTAGCGAACGCCGGTGTCGTAGAAGCCCAGCTCGCCGCTGAGACCCCGGAAAAACTCGTAGATGCTCCCGGCGATGGAGCCCAGCACGGTGTAGAGCTCATACAGGGATTCGTTCAGGATGCCCCGTGCGGTCTCCAGATGGAATTCGCCCATATCCACCTCCGGCGTTTCGTCGGCCGGAGGCGCGGTCTTGGTGAGCCTCGCTGCCAGACGCTTCATCCGCTCGCCCAGGCCGTTGTCTTCGGTGGGGAGGGCCTCCTGCAGACTGGCGGAGACGATGCGCAGAGTATCGTCCGTCTCCGTGCGGACCTTGAAGCGGTATCCGGTCACGGTGTCCCGCCCGAAGATCGACGAAATCTCGCCGATCTCGTCCAAGGATCGGTTTTCCATCATCTCCCGGCAGTATTCCCGGATGCCCCGCAGACCCTCCGAGGCGACCTCATAGCGCCCGACGGTCTCGTACACGGAGCGGAAATAGCTGACGGTTTTCTTCGCGAAGGCTGCGGTGATGCGCAGGGCCTCGTAGGTGGCGTCCAGGATGCCGCCGGAGGTTTGGGGTACGCCGTAGGTATAGATCCCGGCCTGCATCTCCCGCCAGTCGCTCTGCAGGGTGTCGTAGTTTTTGAAAATATCCTGCAGCTCCTCCAGCAGCTTCGGGCTGGAAACGAAATCCATCAGCACCGCCTGCCGGTATTCGACCTCCTCCGCCGTTTTCAGCGGAGATTTCAGTACCTCCAGGGTGTACGCGCCGGTCTCGCCGGAGGCGCACAGTTCCCGCACGGCCTTGTCCACGGAGAGATCGTACACGGTCTCCGCCATGGCGCCGCGCAGGGGATCGTCGGAAAACTCCCGCGTTTCCTCGTAGTGCTTGTAAAGCAGACTGAATTTCATGCGCGCTCACCTCCGTTCCCGGGAAAACGGCTCAGCAGGGATTCTGCGTCCAGTCCGTAACGGCGCAGGATATCGGACGCATAGGAGCCCTCCGCCTCCCGCCGCCGCTCGATGCGATAGGTCCTCCGGTTCTGGTCGTCCTCGTCCACGATGACGCTGAGGAAGGGCACCCCCGCAGCCTCCAGACCGTGCTGATGTGTGATATAGAGGACGAAGCTGCCGCTGTCCTTCAGCTTTTCCGCCAGGGCCAGCGTGCTGGAAACGGCCAGCTCCTCGTTGGTGGTGGCGTAGGTCTCGTTCAGAAGGATGAGGCTGTTGCCTCCGTGGGCGGCAAGGATCTCGCCGACGCGGCGCTGTTCGTCCGCATAGCGGCCGTCCGCCTCGAAGCGCTCGTCCTGGGGGAAGTGGGTGAAGACGTTGCCGACCGGCCATATCTCCGCCGATGCGGCGCAGACGGGACAGCCGGACAGAAACAGAAGCGCGGCGTTTGCAAGGGAACGGAGATAGGTGGTCTTGCCGCCGCCGTTCGCGCCGGTGAGGAAGAAGAAGGGCTCCGCGGAGGTGAATTCCGCGTCGTTGGGAACGATCCGGACGCCGCTCTTCAGCAGCAGAGAGATATCGTAGAGCTCGCGCACGCGGATGCGCTTCTCCTTCGCCGGAGCGGGCCAGCAGAGGGGAAGCCCGGTAGTGCGGATCCGGTCCATGAGGGCCAGGGCCTCCAGATAGAAGCCCAGCTCAAAGCGGTAGCTCAAAATACCCTCGTCGAAGCTGCCGCTGCTTCGGGTATAGAAATCCCGAAAGGCCAGGAAGGCCTCCGGATGCAGGCGGGCCAGGGCGTTCACCATCCTCGCGTCCAGCCGAATGGAAACGTCGCGCTGACGCCGCTCCGGGGGAAGCCCCAGCTCGGCGGCGCAGCGCTGCAGCCGTTCCACGTAGCTCTCCCGGAAATCCGGGCGCATCCACAGGTTGTCGCCTGCCATGCGGAAGGTCTCGCGGCGGATCCGATCCGCCTCCTTCCGGAGCTTTTGCGCCTCCGCCGCCATATCGGACCAGACCGGGTCGGCAAAGTCGCTGCGGAAACGGCTGCCGAAGCGCAGCAGCAGCGGCCCGCCCTGCTCCGGCAGGGAAGCGGCCAGACCGGCGAAATCCGCCACGGCCGCCATAAGGCCGACGAAGACGTAATGCCGCTCGTTTTCGCATTTCACCGCCTGCATCGCCGCGTGCAGCCGCACCAGGTCCGCGGACACCGCCTCCAGGTCCTTCAGGATACCGCGCACTTCGCCGTTCCCGTCCAGATAGCGGAGCAGATCCTGCCGCACGGGAATGTCCTCCGGGCGGCAGAGGACCCGCATGGCGCCGATGGATTCCTCGGAGAAAAACGCCGTCAGCTTCACGTCCTCGAATACATGTTCTTCGATCCGCGTCCCTGAGGCCTTGTCAGAAAAGAGAAGACTGGGGTAGCTCATATTCTTCCGTTCCTTATATAACAGACTGCCTGTATCTTAGCAGGTTTTCCTTTCGTTGTAAACAAGGAAGAGGACCGGGCCGCCTCCGTAAAAACCGGGAAAAACAATTAAAAAGTGCTTGCAATTACGCTCGGGATATGCTAAGCTATAATGCGTTGCAAATAGAAGAGAAAGAGGTGAACTGAAGTGAAGGAAGGTATCCATCCTCAGTATTATCAGACTACCATCAAGTGTGCGTGCGGAGAGGTGATCGCCACCGGCTCCACGAAAAAGGATATCAAGGTCGAAATCTGCTCGAAGTGCCACCCCTTTTTCACCGGCAAGCAGAAGCTGGTCGATACGAGCGGCCGTGTTGACAAGTTCAACAAAAAGTTCGGTCTCGCTTGACTTTGGATATTCCGGAAGCTCCGCGCCCTTGCGCGGGGCTTCTTTCTTTGAATTCGGAGGAATGAATGCAGGATATTCGGCAGGAAACCAAAGAAAAAGCCGTGCTGGTAGGCCTGGCTGCGGACAGTATGCCGCCCGAGGAACGCAGCACGGAGGTAACGATGGAGGAGCTGGCCGCCCTTTTGGAGACCGCGGGAGGCGAAGCGGCGGGCTGGTCCCTGCAGAACAGAGATACGCCGGACCCCGGCAGCTTTATCGGCAGCGGGAAGGCGAAGGAGATCAAGGAGCTTATCGCCGCCAACGACTGTGATCTGGCGCTGTTCGACAACGAGCTTTCCCCCTCCCAGATGCGGAATCTGACGGAGGCCCTGGGGGTCAAGGTGCTGGACCGCAGCGGTCTCATCCTGGATATATTCGCAGGACGTGCCCAGACGAGGGAGGGCCGCCTCCAGGTGGAGCTGGCCCAATATCAGTATCTGCTCCCCAGGCTGACCGGCATGTGGACGCATCTGGTGCGGCAGACGGCCTCCGGCGGCAAAAGCCCCATCGGCACCCGGGGGCCCGGCGAGACCCAGCTGGAGACGGACCGGCGGCATATCCGCCGGAAGATACAGAAGCTGCAGGAGGAGCTGGAGGACGTCCGCCGCGTGCGCGGCACCCAGCGCCGCCGCCGGCAGAAGAACGAGGTGCCCGCCGTCGCACTGGTGGGCTATACCAACGCCGGGAAGAGCACGCTCCTGAACGCGCTCACCGGCGCCGGGATCCACACGGGGGACCGGCTGTTCGACACGCTGGACACCACCACCCGCCGTCTGCAGCTGGACGACACGCTGGAGGTGCTGCTGAGCGATACCGTCGGCTTCATCCGCAAGCTGCCCACGCAGCTGGTGGCCGCCTTCAAGGCGACGCTGGAGGAGCTGAACTACGCCGACCTGATCCTCCACGTGATCGACGTGTCCAATCCCGACTGGATGGATCAGCTGCGGGTGACGGATTCCCTCATCCGGGAGCTGGGCGTGGAATCCACCCCCAGGCTCGAGGTCTACAACAAGTGCGACCGGGCTCGGGGCGTCGAGCTGCCCCGGAGCCGGGACGCGGTGTGTATCTCCGCAGTCACCGGCGAGGGCCTGGAGGAACTGAAGGAGCGCATGTTCCGCCTGCTCACGGCGGGGGAGAAGGAAGTGACCTTCCTGCTGCCCTATGCCCGGGGCGGGGAGCTGGACAGGCTCCATGAGAGCTGCCGCATCAGGGAAACGGAATATACGGACGCGGGCATCCGGGTCACGGCCGTCTGTACACCGGAGGTCTTCGGACGGCTGCGGGAATTTGCGGTGGACGATGGCTGAGGGCTATCTGATCCCCGCCGCCTTCGGGGAAGCGGAGTTTACCGAGAAACGCTCCCGCTTCATCGGGCGCGTCTGGCCGGTGGAAACGGAGGAGGAGGCGCTGGAGCGGCTGAAGGAGATCCGCTCCCGTCACTGGGACGCCACCCACAACGTGTACGCCTATATCCTTCGGGAAGGGGGCGTCATGCGCTATTCCGACGACGGGGAGCCCCAGGGGACCTCCGGCATGCCGACGCTGACGGTCTTCCGCTCCCGGGAGATACAGAACGTGCTGTGCGTCGTCACCCGCTATTTCGGCGGCATCCTGCTGGGGACGGGCGGGCTCGTGCGGGCCTACACCCAGGCAGCGCAGCTGGCGCTGGCCGCCGCCGGGACCGCCGTGGTCCGGGAGTGGGAGGAGCTGCTCATCGCCTGTCCCTACGGCATGTATGAGAAGGTAAAAAGAGAACTGGCTCTGGCCGGGGCCGCGGTGACCTCGGCGGATTTCGGCGCGGACGTCTCCTTGGAGGCACTGCTGGAAAAGGGAAAAAGCGCGGCGCTGAACGAGCGCCTGCAGGAGCTCAGCTCCGGCGCCGTGGAGGCGCTGGTTTTAGGCAGTAAATTCCGGGCCGTCAGGCTCGATCAGGAGGTAGAAAGCAATGGCTGACAAGCTGATTCTGCAAATCCACGTGACCATGGACATGAAGGACTGCTCCTTCCTCAAGGGACCCGCCGGCGAGGTGGTCATGATCCCCTTCGGCGGCACCGCGGAAGGGGAGATCTTCAACGGCGTCGTCCGTCCCGGCGGGGTGGACTGCCAGCGGGTGAACCTGGCCGGCGTGCGGCACATGTCCGCCCGCTATCTGCTGGAGGGCGAGGACAGCGCCGGTGAGAAGTGCCACATCTTCATCGAGAACAACGGCTGGTTCGAGACGCAGAGCATGCCCTTCAAGACGGTGCCCACCTTCATCACCGACAGCAAGACCCTGGCGCCTTATCTGCACACCAACAAGTTCCGGGGCGAGGGCCATCCGGACACCAAGGGCGTCCTCATCAAGTTCTTCGAGGTGGAGAATGCCTGAGCTTTGGGATCTGCGGGACGAATACCAGCGCCCCACGGGAAAAACCATCTACCGGGGTGAGCGGGTGCCGCCGGGATACTGGCACATCGTCGTCTCCGTCTGGACGGTCACGGCCGACGGCAGGCTCCTGCTCACCCAGCGGCATCCGGACAAGCATTTCGCCCTCTGCTGGGAAGGGACCGCGGGCAGCGTCCTGGCCGGGGAGAGCAGTCTGGAAGGTGCGCTCCGGGAGCTCCGGGAGGAAACCGGCCTCCGCGCCGATGCATCGGAGCTTCGCCTCCTGAGCTCGGACCGGAAGGAAGGCTTCTTTCTCGACGATTATCTGTACCTTTGTCCGGAGCGGGAGCCTCTCCTCAGCCTGCAGCCGGAAGAGGTCGTCGACGCCCGCTTCATCCCCATCGGGGAGATCGGCGAATGGATGGACAGGCTGGCGGATCCCGCCCGAAGCCGCTACCTTCGGGACCGTGGGGAGATCGAGGCTGCAGCCGCCGCCTGTGCGGAAAGGTGGAGGGCGGCCCATGACGGTTAAGCTCTACGACGGGGACAGCCGTCTCCGCAGCTTCGAAGCCGAAGTCCTCCGCTGCGAGCCTGCCGGGAACGCCTGGGCCGTGACGCTGGACCAAACAGCATTCTTTCCTGAGGGCGGCGGCCAGAGCGCGGACACGGGCACCCTGGGCGGCGTCCGCGTGCTGGACGTTCAGGAGCTGAACGGGGAGATCGTGCACACGCTGCCGTCGCCTCTTCCGGCGGGGGAAAGGGTGACCGGTCTCCTGGACTGGGAAATAAGATTCCGCCGCATGCAGAACCACAGCGGAGAGCACCTGCTTTCCGGCCTCGTTCACCGGACGTACGGATATCGGAACGTGGGCTTCCACCTGGGGGACGGAGACGTGACCGTGGACTTCGACGGGGAGCTGGACCGCGAACAGCTGGACGAGCTGGAGACGGCGGTGAACCGGGCCATCGCGGAAAACGTGCCCATCCGCTGCTGGTATCCCTCGGCGGAGGAGCTGGCGGCCCTGGATTACCGCAGCAAGCTCGAGCTGACTGAAAACGTCCGCCTGGTGCGGATCGTGGGCTATGACCTCTGCGCCTGCTGCGCCCCCCACGTTTCCCGAACCGGGGAGATCGGCAGCCTCCGCATCCTGGACCATATGCGCCATCGGGGGGGGATCCGCCTGCATCTCCTCTGCGGGATGGACGCGCTGGAGGACGCCCGCGCCCGGTACCGGGCGACGCAGGCCATCTCCGGACTGCTCAGCGTCCCGCAGCTGGATACCCCGGCGGCGGTGCGCCGCGTTCTGGACGAGCTGGAGGAAACAAAGCGCGCGCTGGAAGACTCCCGGCGGCAGCTGCTGCAGCTGAAGGCTTCGGCGATCCCGGTCTCGGAGGGAAATATCTGCATCTTTGAGCCGGCGCTGGATCCCCTCTCCCTGCGGGAGCTGGTGAATGCCGGCATGGAGAAAACGCCGAAGCTCTGCGCCGCCTTTTCCGGCACAGACGGGGACTGGAAGTATATCATCGGCAGCCGGACGGCGGACCTCCGGGCGGCGGCAAAGGAAATCAACGCCGCCATCGGCGGCCGCGGCGGCGGAAGGCCGGAGATGATCCAGGGCTCCTGCACCGCTTCCCGGCGGGCGATCGAAGCCTATTTCGCCGGGTTGACGCTTACTTAACGGGGGGACGTCCTATGGATATCAGGGAGATCCTTTCTCATTGCGACCATACGCTGCTGAAGCAGACCGCCGTATGGGAAGACGTGCGTCGGTTGTGCGACGAGGGGCTGGCCTTCGGGACAGCCTCCGTCTGCATTTCTCCCTGCTACGTCGCCCAGGCGGCCGAATACCTGAACGGCCGTCTGCCGGTGTGCACGGTGATCGGCTTTCCCAACGGCAGCAGTACCGCCGCCGTCAAATGCTTCGAGGCGGCGGAGGCCATCGGCGACGGGGCCGACGAGCTGGACATGGTGGCCAACATCGGCTGGATCAAGGCCGGGATGTTCAGGGAAGTGCGGGATGAGATCGGGGAAGTGCGGCGGATCTGCGGGAGCCGCGTCCTGAAGGTCATCATCGAGACCTGTCTGCTGACGGAGGAAGAGAAAACGGAAATGTGCCGCGTCGTCTCCGATGCCGGGGCGGATTATATCAAGACGAGCACGGGCTTCTCTGCGGGCGGCGCGACCTTCGGGGACGTGCGCCTTCTGCGGGAGCATTGCCCTCCGCAGCTGCGGATCAAGGCCGCCGGCGGCATCTCGACCCTGGAGGACGCGGAGACTTTTCTTTCGCTCGGTGCGGACCGGCTGGGGACCAGCCGTCTTATAAAGCTGGCGAAAGAGCGGCTCCGCGCAAATCCGCAGGACCTCTTGCAAGGCGGCTGAATCTGCGATAGAATAACGACATGAATCACGAATCAAAGGAGGGTATTCATGAACACTTTTGACGCGATCAAGCAGCGCCACTCCACCAGGGCCTTCTCCTCGAAGCAGATCTCCGAGCAGGATCTGGAGGACATCCTGGTCGCCGGCGGACAGGCTGCCATCGGCTGCGCGGATTTCGACAGCCTGAAGCTCTACGCCGTACAGTCGCCGGAGCTGCTGGCGGAGATCGACGCCGCATCCGCCAACGGAAATCCCGCCTCTCATCCGCTGTACAACGCGCCGACGCTGGTCGTCGTCGCGGCCAAGAAGGGCTTTCTGGAGAACATCGAGCTCTCCAACGCGGGCTGCATCATCCAGAACATGATGGTGCTGGCCGCGGATCGGGGGATCGACAGCGTGTATCTCTGGATGGCCATGGTGGGCATCAACGGTAATGCGGAAGTGCAGAAAAAGCTCGGCTTCCCGGAGGGATACACCTGCGTGGGAAGCTGCGCGCTGGGCTATGCGGACAAGGCTTTCCCCAAGCTGAAGGGGGAGGGTCAGCGTCTGGACGTGAAGGTCATCCGCTGAAAGGAGAAGAAGACTGTGTTCCGGTACATGCAAAACTGCCCCATTTACTTCGGAGCTGGCGCTCTGGATCATTTGGGAGAATACGTTTCTGAGCTGGGCTGCAAGAAGGCCTTTTGCGTTTACGATCCCGGCGTGGAGTCCGCGGGCATTCCGGCCCGGGCGGTCGACAGCCTGGAAAAGGCGGGCATCAGCTGCGTTTGCTTCGGGAAGATCATGTCCGATCCCACCATCAACGTGGTGGACGAGGCGGGGGAGATCGCTCTGCGGGAGAAGGTGGACGTGATCATCGGCATCGGCGGCGGCAGCAGCATGGATGCGGCCAAGGCCATCAGCATCCTGATGTCCTACCCCGGCCCCATCAGCAAATACGTGCTGGCCAAGCCCATCACCGTGGACACCAAGGTCCCCGTGGTGGCCGTTCCCACCACCGCCGGAACGGGAAGCGAGGCCACCCGCGTCGCCATCATCACCCAGACGGAGACCAACGGCAAGTGGAGCGTCTTCGTCAATACGAACCTGGCCGTGGTGGACCCGGAGCTGACCTTCAAGCTGCCGAAGAACGTGACCGCCTTCACCGGGATGGATGCCCTGAGCCATGCGGCGGAATGCGTCACCAGCAACGTGACGAATCCCCACAACCAGCTCTTCGGCTGCGCCGCCATCCGCAAGATCATCGACAATATTTATACCGCCTGGTCCGAGCCGGACAACGTGGAGGCCCGGACGGAGATGTCCCTGGCCGCCAACTGGGCGGGCATCGCCTTTGCCGAGACCATGTGCCACGTGGGACACGCCCTTGCCGACGGGCTGAGCATCGCTTTCCATACGCCCCACGGTTATAACTGCGCCCTGGCGCTGCCGGTAGCGCTGGAATACGCCGCGCCTGCCGTGCCGAAGGAAATCAAAATGGTGGCGGAGGCCATGCGCATCCCGCTGACGGGAAGCGAAAGCGCCGAGGAGGTCGGCCGTCTCTGCGCTGAGAAGCTCTGGGATCTGATGCACAAGCTGGAGATCAAGCCCCTGAAGGAAATGGGCTATACCCGGGAGCAGGTGCTCCAGATCGCCGAAGAGGGGAGCGGGAGCCACCTGAGCACCTATTGCCCCGTTCCCGTGACCCGGGAAGCGGCGCTGATGCTGGCCGGAAGAATGTACGACATGTATCAGTGAGCGATTCGGGGAAGCGGGCGGCTCTGCGGCTGCCCGCTTCTTCAATTTGACGAAATAAAATCTGAGAAAACAATCAATTTTGTGCAAATAGCTCTTGAAATTCCTGAAGTAATCTGCTATCATGCAATTGTTGCCGGAAGGCAGCAGAATTGAATGGGCTGTCAGTCGGCCGGTCCGCAAAGGCCATGGGTCAGGATCGGGCGTAGACGGAATGGGGTGCAAGGCCCCGCGTATCCGACGCTGTAAGTGCGAGGATCCTCCGAAGCATCGCAGGATGTGAGCCGAAAGGCTTCCACTGTGGCAACATGGGAAGGTAGGAAGGATCCGCAGAGCGAAAGCTCCTAACACGAGTCAGAAGACTTACTGATTTGCCTCGTTTTTCGCCATAGCTAGGAAGAGTCTATGGCAGTGAGCACACGAATAACGGGTGTGTCAGCTATTGCATTGCAATCTGACATACCCGATTTTATTTGATTTCAGCGGGTGCCGACTTCTCACCCGTATGAGATAATTCCTCCAACCTCCTTGTTCAGACACGGACTCGGGCAGCCTGGACCACTGCCCGATCGTCCGGTCTGGCGCATCGGTTTCGACGGGGGACACCCCGTGGAAATAATCCTCCACCTCCTGTTCAGACGGAAGGACCGGGCAGCCTGGACCACTGCCCGGTCTCTCCGTCTGTATGGGAGGCTTTTTACGCTTTTCCGTAGCTGCGGACGGTGTCGAACATCACTTCTACGTTTTCCCGCTTGGCATAATCCAGGCCGCAGCTTGTTTCGAACATATACCCGCCGCCGGGTGCGCAGATATCGATCAGGCGTTTGATCTCGTCGCGGACCTGTTCCCCGGTCTGCCAGCCCAGCTTCCAGGGCTGGTAGCCGCCGGTGATGCAGGCGATGCCGCCGAGCTTCTTCTTGGCGACGGCCATATCCACGTCCTCAAAGTGATAGACCACCTTTCCGGGCGGGACCTCCGTGAGGAAATCCAGGCGGGAATTGTACTTGCCCTCCGTATAAACGTAGGGTGTTTTTCCTGCGTCGATGATCTCCAGAATGACCCCCTGCAGGTATTTCCAATAGAATTTGCGGTAGTGTTCGGCGCTCATAAAGCCGTCCATGCCCTTGTGCAGCGGCATAAAAACGAATTCGTTTCCGCTGCCCTTGCCCATGCGGATCATCTGCACCATGCGCTCATAGTTTTCCTCCACCCGGGCAAGAACGAAATCGGGATCGTCGTACAGGTCGCTGAGACTGAGAATGGTGCCCCGCATGCCGTTGGAATAGCTGTCGAAGGGAGCGCCCGCCATCCCGGTGCGGATGTTGGGGTATCCCAGCTCTTCCACGTATTTCACGACCTCGGCTGCGCGCTTGTCGTGCTCCGTATAAAAGTCGTTAATCTTTTTGAACTGCCCGATCATGTGCTGGAAGTCCGGCGTGGAGAAGATCCTGGCCAGTCCTCTTGCGTCGGACCCGAAGCCGCCTGCCAGCATGGCCATGGGCTTCAGCAGGTTGGAGGTACGGGGCATCTGCTTCCGCATGGTCCAGCCGGTGCGGTCCGTTTTGAACTCCTCGAATTCTTCGTCCAGCAGGGTGGGGAACTCAATGTGCTGCTGCAGGGAGTTTTCGTCGATGGGATTGCCGGGCATGCCCGCCCAGCGGAGGTTGTTCGGTTCCGTCAGCTCCAGGCCGGGCCCCTCGCCGGCCAGGATGTTGCAGAGGCCGGGATGGACGTCCGGGTCGAAGTCGGTGACGTACTTCACCAGGGCGTTTTTCATTTTCTCCATCGTGGCGTCGTAGACCACCTCCGCCACGGTGTAGCCCGCGTTAAAAACGGGGAAGAGCTCTGCTGACGGCGTGGCCGGGATCATATCCGGTTCCCGCAGAGCGACTGCATCGTAGATGCGCTTCAGCTTCGCATCATACTTTTGTTTGTTTTCGGACGTCATTTCATTTCCTCCTGTCTTCTTGTTCAAAAACGGAAGTTGGCCAAATTGCACAATAATTCTAGATGATAATATCAGAATATTGTGCAATCGTCAACAAACATTCTTCGTATATTCAGATATATAGAACGATCAGAGAAGGAATTGACAGAAACGCCCGGATTCCGATATAATTTCCGCAAGAATCACAGGGAGGGAAGGCAAATGACGAAAGAGGACGTTCGGGAATCGGGAACAGCCGCGCGCATCTCGGCCTGCGTGTGCAACATCCTTCTGGTCGTGCTGACCGTGCTCGGCATGGTGAGCTTTTTCACCCGGGGCGGAGACGGGAATATGTCGGTCGTTGGCAGCCGCTGCTTCGTTTTCTTCACGGTGGATTCCAATATTCTGGCCGCCGTCGCCGCAGCCGTCTGCCTTGCCTGGGAGCTTCGGGGCAGAAAACCGCCGAGGGCGGCCGCAGCGTTCAAGCTCACGGGGGCCGTGTCCGTAGCCGTCACCTTTTTCACGGTCCTCCTGTTCCTGGGGCCGGTCTTCGGATTCCGGGGCATGTATGCGGGGGTCAATTTCTTCATGCATCTCGCGTCTCCGCTGCTGGCCATGATCTCCGTCTGCTTTTTCGAATTCAGACCGCAGCTGCGGTTTCGCAGCATCTTCTTAGGCCTGCTTCCCACGGTCGTCTACGGAGCGGTGTATCTGACCATGGTCGTCCTGCTGAGAAAATGGATGGATTTTTACGGCTTCAATATGGGCGGCATGTGGCCGCTGAGCTTTGCCCTCATGCTGCTGGCGACCTGGCTCCTGAGCCTCCTGCTCTGGGCCGTGCGCAGGGCCGTCGGAAGAAGGGAAGCGCGAAAGACAGGGATCGCGCCATAAAGAATCGGCTGCCCAGCGGGCAGCCGATTCAGACTGTAGATAAACTCTTGATTCAGTGTCTCGATATGCATGGGGGATGTGTGCAGGGGGACGGGAATCCCCCTGCACTCTCCGTGTGTCGACAAAATGTCGACACACGGAGAATCGGCTGCCCCGGCGGGCAGCCGATTCTGTTTGAGCTTTTCTGCGATCAGAACTTGACGACGCGGTCGGAGCCTCCGAAGGAGGAGAAGGTGGCGGTGGCGTCCTGCAGGTAGAGGACCTGGGTATTGTCGTCGTCCGCCTTATACATGTTCTGGAGGTTGGGATAAGCGTCGAGCATGGACTGCTTGGCCTCGATACGGTCGTCGTTGATGGCCTTGGCGGCAATGCGCACCCACTCGCCGCCGGCGAAGGCGCAGATCTCCACCTTGGGATTGGCAGCCATCTGCTTGGAGCAGGGCTTGATCTTGCCGGTCTGGATGTAGAGCTTGCCGTCGAAGATGTTCACGGTGCCGAAGGGGCGCACGCGGGGCTGATCGCCCTCCACGGTAGCCAGATAGTAGGTGCCGGCCTTTTTCAGAAAATCATATACTTCCTGCATGAAAATACCTCCTATTGATGATTGATTCGTTTTGCTTCGATCCTTCTGCAATCATCATAGCACAGAGGCGGGTTTCTTGCAATCCTTTTTCACCCGACGGCGCCGCCGCACCGGACGCCGCCTCCCTTGCAATCCGGAGGGAATAACGGTATAATACGGTAAAGTAAGAGTTTGGCCATGTCTGTGAAAGGAGCAGCTTTATGAAAGTGATCGGTTTCAACGGGAGTCCCAGAAAGAACTGGAATTCCGCCATTATGCTGGAAAACGCCCTGAAGGGAGCGGCCGCCGCCGGCGCGGAGACGGAGCTCGTCCACCTGATCGACCTGAACGCCACCGGCTGCCGCAGCTGCTTTGCCTGCAAGCGGCTGGGGGGCAAGAGCTTCGGACGCTGCGCCGTGAAGGACGATCTCACCGATATCCTTACCCGCGCCCTGGAAGCGGACGCGATCTTTATCTCCGCTCCGGTCTATTTCGGGGACGTGCCGGGCATGGTGCGGAACCTTTTCGAGCGTCTCTGGTTCCCGGGGCTGATGTACCGGAGGGACGGCGCCTGCGCCTACGATAAAAAGGTGAAGGTGGGCCTCATCTATACCATGAACTGTCCGGACGAGCATTTCTACGACTCGCTGACCGGAAGTCACAAGGCGACCTTCGAGCGGTTTTTCGGGGAAACGGAGGTGCTCTGCGCCACGGAGACGCTGCAGTTTGACAATTACGACCTCTACGTCGGGGATATGTTCGACGTGCCCCGGCGCAAGGAGAGGCGTGAAAAGGTCTTCCCGCTGGACTGCGAAAAGGCGTTCCGGCTGGGACAGAAGCTGGCCGAGTAACGGAGGAAACGCAGATGCCTGTTTTGGGATTCATAGGGACCGGGAATATGGGCTCCGCCCTCGTCCGGGCCGCAGCGAAGGAGAAGGGGAACCGGCTGCTGCTGGCAAACCGCTCTCCTGAGAAGGCGGAAGCCCTGGCGCGGGAGCTGGGCGGGGAAGCGACGGACAACGTCGGCGCCCTGGCGGCGGACTACGTTTTCCTCGGCGTGAAGCCGCAGATGCTGGAAGCGCTGTTTCAGGAGCTCCGTCCGGCGCTGGCTTCCGCAGAGACGCCGCCGGTGCTGGTGAGCATGGCGGCGGCCACCTCCATGGAGCGTATCCTGTCCCTCGCCGGCAGGGAGCTGCCGCTGATCCGCATCATGCCCAACACCCCGGCCGCCATCGGGAAGGGGATCACGCTGTATGACTGCAATCCGCTGGTATCGTCGGAGGCGGAGCGCGGCTTCCTGCAGGCCATGGCAGCCTCCGGGCGCTTTCTCAAAACGGAGGAGAAGTACATCGATACGGGCGCCTGCATCTCCGGCTGCGGGCCCGCCTTCGTCGATCTTTTTGTGGAAGCCCTGGCCGACGGCGGCGTCGCCTGCGGGCTGAGCCGGGCCGCCGCCCTGGAGCTGGCCGCCGCCATGACCGCCGGTGCGGCGGAGCTCATCCTGGAGACAGGAAAACACCCCGCCCGTTTGAAGGACGAGGTGTGTTCTCCTGGCGGGACCACGATCCGCGGCGTCCGCGCCCTGGAAAAGGGCGGCTTCCGCAGCGCGGTCATGGAGGCGGTGATCGCCGCCTACGGCCTGGACAAATAAGGATTTCAGGCCCCGTAGCGCTTGCTCATGTAGAGGTAGATGGAGGAGCTCCAGGCAGACCAGAAGAGGAACTTCTCGTCAAAGGCCACCATGCCCCGCTCCGGCTTGCCGGTGAGGGCGTTGTGGGTGTGGAAGAGGCCGTTGGCCTTCAGGTTGCCGATGTAGTTGAGACCGGCTTCCTTTGCCAGGTCGAAGCGGCCGCAGGCCTCCAGCGCGAGGCAGAAGATGAGCTGCGCCGGCGGGATGATGCTGCCCTGGGCGAAGGCGTGGTTGAAGTAGGGGCTGTCCAGGGCCTCGGTGGCGAGACCGTAGGGGGTGAGGTACTTGCCCTTCGCCCACAGGGTGGCCACGGTCTTGTCGATGATGTCCTGGGGCAGCCGCTTGCCGAGGATCAGCGCGCCCATGAGGCTGATGGTCTCCGTGGCGGAGCGCTTCCCGGTGTCGGAGTTGTAGGCGGTCCACTTTTCCCCGTCCCAGAAGGCCTTGATGATCTTCTGCACCATCTCCTTGGAGCGGGCCTCGAACCCGGCGCAGACCGCCTCGTCCTTGCCCAGCAGACGGCCGAGACGGGCCTGGGCCTCCAGCTGAATGGCGAGGTAGGAGTTCATATCCGGGCTGGCCAGGGGGAAGCCCACGTTGAAATACGGCGCGTCCTCCCAGCCGGTCTCCACAGCGCCGATATTCTCCATCAGGCCGTCATTATTGCGGTCGCGGCAGAGGAAGAAGAACTCGCTCCAGCGGACGATGCCCTGATAGATGTGCTCCGCGTCCTCCCGGGACACGGCGGCCAGCTGGGGATCGTTGTCCAGCAGGTGCATGAGGGCCAGGCCCTGGATGGGCGGCTTCATGGCGTTGCGGGGCCAGTTCACGTCCGTCAGGATGTCGGCGATCCTGCCGTTGGCGTCCTGATAGTCGAAGAGGCCGCGGAGGATGGTCCAGCAGAGCTTCGGGTCCTTCTCGCTGAGGCAGATGACGTGCATGGCCTGCTGCCAGCCGGACACGTGCTCGAAGGTGCCGTGGAGCATTTTGATCATGCTGTGCTTGAAGATGGTCTCCCCGGCGTCGTTGTCGTCGGGCTCCACCATAAGGCCGAAGATGGTCCAAAGGGCCTTGCGGCGCATGGGCTCCCAGGCCTCCGGCAGGCTGGGGCAGACCTCCTCGCAGAAGGCGTCGAACTCATCCTGATAGCTGCGCACGCATTCCTCGTAGGAGGGATATTCCTCCAGGGGGCGGTGGATCGCGTCGATGAAATACTCCTCCACACCCACGTCCACGACGCCGTTTTCATCCGGGACAATGTCGAAGCTCGCTCCGGTGGCGCCCTCCAGGCTGCCGCTCATGCGGCCGAAGGGCTGCAGCTTTCCGGTGAAGGTGAGGAGCAGGGCCGTGGTGGTGTTGAAGCTGAACTGCCAGGTCCCGTCCTTCAGATCCACGAGCGTGCCGCCGAATCTTCCGAGATTGGGAATGAGACGAAGGGTAAGCCCGTCCGTCCCCTTGATGCGGACGAATTTCCGCTCGCCGATGCAGAAGCGGAAGGAACCCGCCAAGCTCTCCAGAATGACCTCGCTTTCCGTGGAGGAGATCACCGTGGGAAGGGGATGCCCGTCCTTGATGATCTGCGCCTGGATCTGACGGTAGGGGCCGTTGCCCCGGACATTGCTGATATAGAGCTTGGGCTTGCCGAAGAGCTCCACGCCGTTGGTATCCATGAAGAAGCCCAGGTAGGAGCCGCGGCGGGAAAAGGGCGCGTCAGAGAGGGAGATGAAGTTTTTTGCTTCCAGCATTGGATTCGCTCCTTTCAGTATTCATTTGCCTTATTCTATCATGGAATCCTTCCCGAAGCAAGAGACAGATAGGAAACGGCGGGCGGCTGAACACCCCGGTGGCAGCCGACCGCCATTCGATTTGCGATCAGGAAAGGATCTGGCGGATGAGGTAGGCCATATCCTTCGTCATCTCGCCATAGTGGCCGGAGAAATAGAGGGCGCCGTCGCATTCGGTGACAAAGCGGCGGAAAATGACCTCCGCGAACCAGCGCAGCGCCACGTAAAGAACGCCGTCCTTCATCCGGGCGGGCATGAACATGGCTTCCAGGAAGCCGTTATGCACGCAGGCCACGCTCTCCGCGACGATCTCCAGATCTTCCTCCTTCGTGTGGATAACGGCGCCCTTGCCGTCATGAGTGAGCTCCACCTCCGCGCCGAAAAACTGGCTGAGGGCGCTGACGGGGACATAGAGGTCCCGCTTGATCTCCACCGTCTCCCGGGTGCCGAAATCGAAGTTCGTCAGGGCCTCGGAGAAAACCGGAGCCTCCAGCTTCACCTTGCGGTTGCGGACGTATGCGTACTGCGCACCGTCGCAGATGGCAACGGCGGTCTTGTCGCCGGTGGAGGTGAAATCGGAATCGTAGCAGGTGACGCTCCCGTCCGGATTCCGGCGGCAGTATTTGAACAGCGTCTCCCAGGCCCAGAAGGAATCGTCCAGGGTCTGGCCGTGGCCCCGATGCTTTACGTCGCGGTAAACCACGTTGGCCTTTTTGCCGGTCCAGAAGGCGAAGTTGTTGACGCCGCGGATGGCCAGGCGCGGCAGATCGTCGCACTCGTTGACCTTCAGCCAGAATTCCCGGTTGCCGGCGTTCACGTCCTGGCGGGTGGTCGTCTCCCGGCCGGGCTTCTGGGCGACGACGATGTTGTCCAGCTCGCCTCGGGACTGATACATGGGCACCGGGCAGTCGTATCCCTTCACGCTGCCGTCCTCATTCAGCAGGGAGGTTTCGGGAGAAGGACCGGCGGTGCAGTCGGCAGCAGCCAGCAGGTGGCCGCAGACGCGGGAGAACGCCATGGTCATGATATCGCCCATGGACATGCCCTGCATATAGACCCGGCCCTCGTCGATGTCGTATTTCTTCTTCATTTCTTCGATCAGGGCCTTGAGGAACTTGATGTGGTGATTCTCCTCACTGACCCGCCCGTCGCTGGAGCCCGTGAAAGCGTCCATCAGACCGGCCCGGGGACCGGGCTGGGCAGACTGCGCGGGAGGATCCGCACTGAGCCAGGCCCTGGTCTCACCCCCGGCGTTGGGGAAGACGGCGATGGCCCCCTCAGCCTCGCACACGCACCACCAGGAGTTTTCGTTGAACTGCAGGTCGGCGCTGGCGCCGCCGCCGTGGCAGGAGATGATCAGCGGCGGTTTTTTACCGGCGGGAAGCTTCTCCGGCACGTATTCCAGCCAGCTGTCCTCCCTGCCGTCCGCCAGAACGCCCTTGCAGAGCACGGGCTGATGGGGCGGGATGGTGGTATTGGAATTGGTGTTGTTCAGGATGACGCCCGCGGGAGGGGGAAAGGTCATTTTGCCCTCGTAGGGGGTCCCCGGGATCAGCTTGAACTTACTCAAAGAAAACCGCTCCTTTCTCATAACATGCTATATGATTGTGGATCTCCTGTGTAAAAAGGGGGCCCGGCATCGCGCCGAGCCCCCTATGCTCAGATTTCGTAAGCTGCGGCGTAGGCCGCGCGGATCACGGACAGCAGATTGCCGACCTTCTCCGCGTCGCCGATCACCTTGACGCGGGGATCGTCCCCGAACGCGTTGACGGGGACGTAGCCCACAGAGAGGACGACGCTGTCGGCGTCGAGGCTGACCTCGCTCCCTTCCTCCGAGAGGACCACGCCCTTGTCGGTGATCTCCTTCAGGGAGGAGGAGAGGCGGACCTCGATGCCGTAGTAGCGGATCAGCTCCCGCAGCATATTGGAATTGGCCGCACTGAGACCGGGAACCTTGAGGATGTCGTCCTGCATCTCCACGATGACGGGCTTCTTTCCCTTCAGGGCCAGGTCATAGGCGATCTCGCAGCCGGTGAGGCCGCCGCCGATGACGACCACCTTCTCGCCGGTCTCCCTCCGGCAGCGGAGATAGTCGATGGCCTCCATGGCCTTGGGGCTGTCGAAGCCGGGGATGGGCAGCTTCCGGGGAGTCGCGCCCGTGGCGACGATCACCGCTTCGGCGCCCAGAGCGTCCAGCCCGCCGGGCTCCACAGCCGTATTCAGGCGCACGTCCACCTGCAGCTTGGCAAGCTCATGCTTATACCACTCCAGCAGCTTCTTGTCCTGCTCCTTGAAGGAGGGGGCGGCTGCCGCGATGAACACGCCGCCCAGCTCGCCGCTCTTTTCATACAGGGTCACGTCGTGGCCGCGCATCTTCAGCAGACGGGCGGCCTCCATGCCGCCGATGCCGCCGCCGATCACAGCCACCTTTTTCACCGTTTCGGCGGGCTTCAGCGCCATGGCCTCCTCGTTCATGGTGGCGGGGTTCAGCGCGCATTCGCCCATGCGGCCGAAGCCGCTGGGCGTGCCCTTGTAGTGGCTGATGGCGAAGCATCCGTTGTGGCAGGCGATGCAGGGGCGCACGTCCTCCAGGCGGCCCTGGCGGATCTTGTCGCACCATTCGGGGTCGCAGAGCAGCTGACGCGCCACGCCCACCGCGTCGATCTGGCCGGATTCCACCGCTTTGGCGTCCAGCTCCGGATCGTGCATGCGCCCGGCGCAGGCCACGGGAATGCTCACGAAGTTCTTAAGGTAGGTGACCTCCGGCAGGTTGCAGGCCATGGGCATATACACCGGGGGATGGGCCCAGTACCAGGAATCGTAGGAGCCGTTGTCGGAGTTCAGCAGATCGGCCCCGGCGGCCTCCAGGATGCGGGCGGCCGTGGGGCTTTCCTCCATGGAGCGCCCGAATTCCACGTAGTTCTCTCCGGGAAGGGCACCCTGATTGAAGCCCCGGATCTTGCTGGCTACGCTGTAGCGCACGGAAACGGGATAATCCTGTCCGCAGGCGGCCTTGATGCTTTTGATGATCTCGCAGGCGAAGCGCAGACGGTTTTCCAGGCTGCCGCCGAACTCGTCGGTCCGGTGGTTCATGTTGGCCATGGCAAACTGGTCCAGCAGATAACCCTCATGGACGGCGTGGATCTCCACGCCGTCGATCCCCGCCTTCTTGCAGAGGGCCGCGGCCTTGCCGTAGGCGTCGATGATGTCGTAGATCTCCTCCCGGGTGAGGGCCCGGTGCTTGATGTTGGGATCCCACACGTTGGGCAGACCGTCCGAGGGAGCGACCATGGTCGATTTCAGCATCTCCGCGGGCATCTTGTCCATGCCGGGGAACACCATCTGGGAGCGGCCGAAGCCGGCGCCCAGCTGGAGGAAGAACTTGCTGCCGTAGGCGTGGATCTCCTCCATGAGGCTTTTGATCGGCCCCATGAACAGGTCCTCGCTCTGATAGAGCCAGCGGCCCTGACCGCCGACGGAGGTGACGCCGGGGATCATCAGGCCCACGTTGGCCTTCGCCCGCGCAAGGAAATAGGGGCGGGTCTTCTCCAGGAATTTCCCGTCGAAGCCGATGGGGCTGGTGCCGCCCATGGCGCACATGATGATGCGGTTTTTGATGGTGACGCCGCCGAT
>JAEEGL013610718.1_pt1 | contig 22308 bp, 17 predicted proteins | sample 9134231 | NCBI WGS metagenome assembly JAEEGL01 (sample SAMN16246548, study PRJNA631951) | gut metagenome | biome: gut microbiome; feature: rumen; material: fiber-attached | host: Bos | place: Iran: Karaj | collected 2018-10 | reverse complement strand
ACATCCCACACGTCTGTTGCCAAGCCCTCATAAAACTCTGGCTCATGGCAAACCATAAGAATTGAACCGTTGTATTCCTTAAGGGCACGCTTTAGCTCGTCCTTGGCATCTACATCTAAATGGTTGGTAGGCTCGTCAAGAAGAAGTAAATTAGTCTCCCTGTTTAATAGCTTACATAAGCGAACCTTAGCCTGTTCACCACCGGAAAGTACACGGCATAAGCTTTCGATGTGCTTTGTAGTAAGACCGCACTTCGCAAGGGCGGCACGAACCTCGCTTTGGTTATAAGAAGGGAATTCGTTCCATATTTCCTCTATACAGGTTGTGGAAATATGCTGGTCCATCTCCTGCTCGAAGTATCCGATTTCAAGGAACTCGCCCTGATAAACTGTTCCAGAAATAGGTGGAATCAATCCTAAAATACTCTTTAAAAGAGTAGTCTTTCCAATACCGTTTGCTCCTGTAAGAACAATCTTCTGCTTTCTTTCCATTTCAAGATTAAGCGGCTTTGACAATGGCTCGTTTTTATCATAACCAATTACCAAATCCTTTGTTGAAAAAATAACTCGGCTAGGAGTTCTTGCCTCTTTAAAATAAAACTCTGGCTTTGGCTTTTCTGCAGCAAGCTCAATCTTATCCATCTTATCAAGCTTCTTCTGACGAGACATAGCCATGTTACGAGTGGCCACGTTCGCTTTGTTTCTTGCAACAAAATCCTTAAGCTGAGCTATTTCCTTTTGCTGTTTATTATAAGCAGCCTCCAGCTGAGCCTGCTTCATCGCATACACTTCCTGGAACTTATCATAGTCTCCAACATATCTTTCCAGCTTCTTGTTGTCCATGTGATAAATCAGATTAATAACTGAATTCAAAAATGGCACATCGTGAGAAATAAGGATAAAGGCGTTCTCGTAATCATTCAAATATCTCTTAAGCCATTCAATGTGCTCCACATCCAAATAGTTGGTAGGCTCGTCCAAAAGAAGGATATCAGGCTTTTCTAATAAAAGCTTTGCCATCAACACCTTGGTACGCTGTCCACCGGAAAGCTCTGTGACATCTCTGTCTAAGCCCAGATCAAGTACGCCTACAGCTCTGGCTACTTCCTCAACCTTTGAATCTATCATATAAAAATCATGCATTGTAAGAAGATCTCCAATAGTGCCGGCCTCCTCCATGCGCTTGTTCATTTCATTATCATCTGTGATATCACCAAGACTAGCGTAGATATCATTCATCTCCGTCTCCATCTCATATAGAAAATCAAAGGCTGAACGAAGTACATCACCGATAGTCATGCCCTTTTCAAGTACGGTGTGCTGGTCAAGGTATCCTACACGAACCTTCTTTGACCACTCAATCTTGCCTTCGTCTGGCTGAAGCTTTCCTGTAATGATATTCATAAAGGTAGATTTTCCTTCACCGTTTGCTCCAACAAGTCCAATATGCTCGCCCTTAAGCAATCTAAAGGAAACATCCTCAAATATAGCTCTATCTCCAAATCCATGTGATAAATGCTCTACGTTTAAAATACTCATAATCTACTAATCCATTTCTCTAATATATTAAATAACTTGCTTATTCTAACAAAAATTTCCAAAAGATAACACCCATATTTTATAAGACACAGATTGTTCATTGGAGATAATTCCTTAAGCGCAATATAATTGAATATGGGAGATATTATTTTGGAGATTATGTATGTGGGACTACAGTTTTGCTATACCTAGCCTTTTAATATTAGGAATACTTCTACTCAATTATTTTGCCTTGCAAAGACTACCTATTAAAATTAATAGGACCTTTGTGACTTTATTGCTAATTGAGACTGTTGTTATTTCCTCTGATATCATAGGTAGTTGGACTTGTGAAAATTATTTTGATTTACCTATATCCGCTGTCTACATTTCTAACATGATATTCTTTGTCTTCTTTTTACTAAGAGGATTTTTTTTCTTTGTATTCACATGCAATATTTTAGAGCTTAATCCTAAAGAAAATCTTGTAAGAACAATCGCTTGCAATATTCCACTTATTTTCACCGAGGGAATTGTTCTAGCAACCCCTTGGTTAAAGGCAATATTTGCAATAGATGACCATGGATATGTAAGAGGTTATGCTTATCATTTAATAACTTTTACCTTCCTATATTACATTCTGTTCTCTATAGTGATGGTATTATCTTTACGGAAATATTTTAAAAGACGCAGAGAATTCTATGGTGCTTTGGTTTATCTTAATCTCCTTTTGATTGGACTTACCTTAAGAGTAATGTTACCTAAGTATTTGTTAATGGATACCTTCTGCATAATGGCAATACTGACTATCAATATCATTTTCATGAATCCAGACTTTTATATTGATAGACAAACACGCCTGTTCAACCGCGATGGAATTCGATTATATATAGATGAAAAAAGCTTTAAGCGACATTACATATTTGCTTTTGTAATAGACCATTACACAGAAACAAGTGAAATATATGGTCACAAACAGATGGATGCCGGTTTAGGCTTGATTGGAAATTACTTGCGATGGAAATTTGGCAATATGCTGATTTTCTACTGCCGTTCCGGAAGATTTGTTTTTGTAGTAGACAATAAAGCAGAAGTTGATAGCATTATAGAAACTCTAATAGAACGATTTAAGCGTCCTTTTATTTCTGATGATGTAGAATTGTACCTTAATATCAGCTTCGCTAGAATCATATGTGATTATAAGGGTTATTCTTCAGACAGTATTCTTAATGTTATAAACAGTACATTAGAAAAAGCCAGCAGTAATAACAACCAAACTATATTAGATATTGATGACCGCTCATTCATAGAAAATCACGACAATATCCTTATAAAGAAGGCATTAGAAAGAGCTACTGAAGACAAAAGCATTGCAATATTCTTACAGCCTATTGTGGATGCTAATACCCATGAGCTGGTTGGGGCAGAAAGCCTTTGTAGAATTTTTAATGATTCCGGAGAATTAATACCTCCTGATAAATTCATTCCAATCGCTGAAAGCAATGGTCGAATCTATAATTTAGGTGCCCAGGTATTTGAAAAAACCTGTTCCTTTATAAGAGATAATGACCTAGATGCCATTGGTCTTAAATGGATTAATGTAAATATATCAACTGCCCAGTTCATGAAAAAGGATTTGGCCGAATCCTTTGAAAAACTAATAAATGAATACAATATTTCACCTGAGAAAATACATTTGGAAATCACAGAAGCTTCCATCACAGATGAAATAATAATGAAGGACCAGATAGATAAGATTAAGCTAAAGGGCTTTGAATTATCACTTGATGATTATGGAACTGGCTATTCAAATGCAAGCAGATTAAAGCATTTCCCATTCCACAATGTCAAAATTGATATGAGTCTGATTTGGGATTATTGTAAGCAGCCAGATATCATTCTTCCTACATTAATTAAAACCTTTAGGCAGTCAGGTTACACTATCACCGCCGAAGGTATTGAAACAAAAGAAATGGCAGCTGCCATGAAAGAGATTGGATGCAACTACCTGCAGGGAATGTACTTCTCCCCTCCTCTACCAGTTGATGAATTCATAGCAAAATACAAGAAATAAGCTCCTAAACGCCAAGAACAATTGGCATTTAGGAGCTTTATTACGTCTCTATTAGTATCCTAATTCCTTTAGAAGGCCTTCACAGCCTCTTAATACATCCTCATAACATACATCAAACTTTCTAGTGTACCAAGGGTCGTCTATATCACGTGGTCTATCAGTGAAATCCAACAGCCTGTATATCTTATTATCCCTATCCTCACCAAATTCATAATGAAGGTCACGCATGTTTTCTGCATCCATACCTATGATATAGTCAAAATCTCTATATTCATCTTTTCTGATATGGCGTGCACCATAGCCACTGCAATCTATTCCTTTGCCATTTAAAAGCTGTCTAACAGGTGGATAAACCGGATTCCCAATCTCCTCATAGGTCATAGCGGCGCAATCGATGAAAAACTCCTTAGCTATGCCTCTTTTATCTACCATATCCTGCATTACATATTTAGCCATAGGTGAACGACAAATTGAGCCATGGCAAACGAATAGAATTCTTTTCATTTTATTCTCCCTAAGTTTAATTTATTCTTCATCTTTCAGGCTAAACTGCTTAACAATTACATCAAGATCTTCTGCAACCTTCTGACTATCATTAGCCATTCCTGCCACATCACTCATCATTTCTGAAGATTCTGAAATAGTCTCAGTTACTTCTGCTGATGATGATGCAGTTTCTGTAGCTGATTCTGCGATAGATGCAACTGCTGCGCTAACCTGCTCCATAGATTCTGATATATAGTCTACCATATCTGATATCTGATTTGCCAATCCACCGAAGGTATTTGCATCTTTGCCGTACTGCTGACCAATTGAAATGAACTTCTGGTAATCAGGAGTTACATTGTTTTCCATGAAATCAACAAGCTCTAAAGCTGCACCCTTAAGCTTATCAAAGGCCTTTTGGATTTCATCTACAGTGTTTTGAATTTCTGAAACAGCATCCTGTGTCTCGACAGCAAGATTGTTGATTTCGCTAGCAACAACTGCGAAGCCTCTACCATGTTCACCAGCTCTTGCAGCCTCAATACTTGCATTAAGTGAAAGAAGGTTAATCTGTGATGCAATATCTGAAATGGAATCTGCCAAGGTTCCAATCTTTTCTACAACCTTTGCCTGCTCTGCAGCTTCCTCTAATTCCTCGCCACGTTGCTTTGAAATTCGAAGAGCTTCTTCTGAGCTTTCACGTCCATCTCTTTCAATATCAGCAGCTCTCTTTGTGATTTCCACAACTGCTTCCTTAGTCTTCTTTGTCTCCTCTGCAAGCTTTTCGACAGATGTATTAACCTCACTGGCTGAAGCAGATACCTGCTCTGTTGCAGCACCAGTGTTAGTCATAGCGTCATTTACTCTAGACATAGTGCTTGCAACCTCTTCAAATCTAGCTAACAAATCTGTTGCTGTAGATGATAGCTGACTAGAAGATAATGAAACCTTATCACTTCCACGGCCAATGTTTCTAATTACGTCTGCGTTATTTTCATACATGACATTTAACGCCGATGACATAGCGCCAATTTCATCAGAACGATTCACTACAAGTGGGTCAACTGTAAAGTCTCCCTCTGCCAATCTTTCAGCAAACTTCTGAACCTTGATAACAGCATTTGCCATTCCTGACGCCTGTAAGATAATTATAAGTCCACAAACTATAATACCTATAATACAGCCAATAACAGAAATTCTAATCATTCTGTTTACACCTGCATAAACTTCTGATTCAAGAATAGTAAGTCCCATCTTCCATCCTAATCCAGGAAGTGTGTTCCAATATAATAATCTGTTATCACCTTCAAATTTGAAAATACCCTGGCCAGATTCTTCGCCTTGAATTCTTCCAATATAATCTCCCAACTCAGTTGATTGAGAAATATTCATTCCATCCTGAGCTGCTGTTGGAAATGCTGGATGATAAACATAATTTCCTGCACTATCCATAAGCCATATTGTTCCAGATTGACCCACTTTAACTTCTGAAAGAGTTGCCTGAACATCTGATAACTGTAGGTCGACTGTTACACAGCCTAAGAAATTACCTGATGTATCAATGATTGGTGCTGAGCAGCTGGCCATCATAAGACCTGTTGTTTCATCATAATAAGGGTCTGTGATTACAGCCTGTACATCAGCCTGGCTTTTGGCATTGGTATAATATTCCTGAGTAAAATAATCATACTCAGCATTAGAATAATCCCAAAGTACGCTCATAGAACCAGCCCATGTACCGTCACTGTTCATATCCTTCATCCAATATGGACCATAGTATCTTTGCTCTGGGTCGTACACATTTGGTTCGAACCAGATACCTGCCCCCAAAACAGCATCATTCTGGGTTACCATATTTCTAATCATTACATCGAAATTATCATAGGAAGCAGTCTGATAACAGCCCGCAACTGCATTTGCAAAGGTTTCGGCCTGCATCTTAATCTCGTTCATTCCCCCATCGATGGAATTGATGTTTTCACCTAACGTAGCAAACATCTTTTCTTCAGTTGTTGTTGTAATTACCCCCCTGCTGATGTTTGTAATTGTCATTGCGATAACTACAATAGCAAGTAAAACGATAGGAAGAATTGTAACAATAAGTTTCCATTTTATAGACATTCCTTTTCTAGTACTCATGCTACCCCCTCCACTTATACTGTTAACGTGTTAACATTATTTTACCATCATAATGCCAACTATATTGCCAGAGTCACAGTTTTTTTATACACTTTTCACAAACAATCCATAAATAAAAAAACGTGGGAATTATTTCCCACGTCTTCCTGATTCTATTAATTCTTTTTCAAAGGCTTCAGGGTTCTTTAGATAGTAATCCTGATGCTCTTCTTCTGCCTCATAAAATGATTTAAATGGTTCTAATGCAATGCAAGCCTTTTTGCCAGCTGATGCTTCTAATTCAGCTATCTTAGCTTCTGCCATTTCCTTTTCTTTTTCATTCTGGTAATAAATAGCTAATGTATAAGAAAAGCCCTTATCTATAAACTGTCCTTCACCATCAAATGGATCCACATTAGCCAAATATATATCAAGCAGCTTATCATAGCCTACATTCTTTTCATCATACTCTAAAGCAATGGTTTCACGATGACCTGTTCGCTGCGCTTTGACATCCTCATATGTAGGATTTGGCTCATCTCCACCCGAATAGCCACAAACCACTTTATCTACTCCGTAGATTTTGTAAATTGGTGTAACGCACCAAAAACAACCTCCTGCAAAATATGCCTTCATATCACTATATCTCCTTAACAAAAAATGGTTGCACAAAATGAATTTTGCACAACCATAATATATCATTTATTTCCCATAGTCTACAGAAGTTTACATTTCACTTCGTAAATGTGAATACAAATATGCTGGAGACCATTTAAGATTGATTGGTGTAACCATCGCCTTGAAGGCTACTGGTGGAGCCTGCGTTCCGTTGTAGAAATCTAAAAAGTCATCCAAGCTATCATTTGTAAAACCGTCAAAAATCAAAAGCTCTGATATTTTTTCATCGCAATCCATACCAGGCTTTGAGCTTTTACCAGAATCTATCAAATGCTCGATGGATTTGTGAATATCATCATTTGATATATTCACAATATCAGCTCCTATAGCACGACATGCTCTAGTGACAGCACCCATTTTGTTAAACATAAGATTGTATACAAAAACCCTCATACTGAAGCTCCTTTTTAATAATTTTACTTCAGTATATCACAAAACTAATTATGATAAAGATTTTCTAACAACGCCCTTAGGGTCCTTGATAAGAACAAATACAATCCAAATAACTAATGCAAGGGCTACAACAGAGAAGCCTAAAAATGAATCGTTAATCATATCCTCTACAGCTGGAGTGAAATATTCTGCTCTAAGCTCTGCATATTCAAAAATAGCATCAACAAGCCACATAATTGAAGCGCCCCAGAACATAAACATTAAAACATGAAGCTGCATATCATTATTCTTTCTGTTGTACCAAAGAACTGTTGTAATAACAGCTGCTATAACTGTGATAAGTAATGTCATATTATCCTCCCTAAACTGTCTGCTTTAAGCTAGAAACAGGTCTTCTAACAATCATATCTGCAGTTACACACATAATAATCCAAATAGCAGTAACTAGAACTGCCATAGATACACCTACTGTTGCAATTTCATGAAGCATTTCTGCTGTATCCTCTGGACTAGACATTGCTGTTAAGAATGGGAAGAAAGGCTGAACTTCTCCGTGCCATACATGCTCAAATGCAAGTAAAACAGAGCCTCCCCATAAAAGATTTGATAACCATTTAAGCTTTCTAGTCATAGAAACCCTGCCATCATTTTCCTTCTTCTTGGTACCATTTTTTTCCATTGTCTTCTTTACAATTGTTGTAACAACAGCCTCTCCAGCTGGAACTGTAAAACAAGCCATTTCATTTCCTCCTTTAAATAAAAACAAAAAATTCCGGTTCGGAGCACTATTCCAAACCAGAATTTATTATATCATGGTGAGCCCATATTCATATTGAATTTCACAGTTTTACCCATTCAAATAAAGTGATTTAATATTCCAATCAGGAATACTAATGTACTTTTGTTTGACAGCTCATTAAAAATAATGATTCTATAACATTACCATTTATGCCGTAAATTTGACAGTTTATGCCAAAATAATCAATTATAAATAATCTATGTTATTATAATAATCGATTGATAACATTCTCTCACCTTTCCTTATATAGGAGGGGTCGAGAGAATTTTATTCCATCAAGACAATCTGTCCCTGTGATATAGTCTTTTTCACATCAATTATTCTTTGATTTTCTGAGCCTTTGAATCGAAGGCGGATGTTTTTCTTATCCTCTATGAAAGGTCCATCTACCAATATATCAATTAAAGATAGCATTTCCTTAGCCTCAGCTGTATGTACTGCTGCACTGCCAGAGGTAAGACTTTCGTAGGTGTAGCCTGTGTATACCCAAATATCCTTATTAGGATATGTTTCCTTTACACGCTTCATAAAAGGAAGCAGCACCTTTTGATTTTCCGGTTCGAAAGGGTCTCCACCAAGGATGGTTAATCCATTGATGTAATCAGGCGAAAGTAACTTAATTAGATTGTCACTAGTTTCTGTTGTAAAGTTATCGCCGTAATTAAAGTCCCATGTTTCTGGCTGAAAGCATCCCTTACAATGATTCCTACATCCTGAAACAAACAAGCTGACCCTTACTCCTATTCCATTTGCTATATCACAGTTTTTGATTGCTCCGTAGTTCATATCCTATAAATGCAAGACACGTTCTTTTATTTCCATGGTACGGCCCTGATTCCAGAACTGAGTTCCTATATAACCACAGGTACGTCTTGCTACATTCATTTTGTTTTGATCACGATTACCGCAGCTTGGGCATTCCCAAACCAGCTTGCCGTCATCTTCTTTTATTTCGATTTCTCCATCCCAGCCACACACCTGGCAGTAATCGCTTTTGGTGTTAAGCTCTGCATAAAGGATGGTATCGTAAATGTATTTGATTACATTCATAACAGCGTCAATGTTGTTGTTCATATTAGGAACTTCAACATAGCTGATAGCTCCTCCTGGAGAAAGAGCTTGGAAGCGGCTTTCGATAGCTATTTTATCGAAGGCATTGATTGGTTCTGTAACATGGATGTGATAAGAGTTGGTGATATAGCCCTTATCAGTTACTCCCTTGATAACACCAAATCGCTTCTGTAAGCATTTAGCGAATTTGTATGTAGTGCTTTCTAGTGGTGTTCCATATAATGAATAATCAATGTTTTCAGCTTCTTTCCACTTGTTAGTGTATTCATTAAGCTTGTTCATAATTTCAAGGCCAAGCTTTTCACCCTCAGGTTCTGTAAGCTTTTTGCCATTCAAAGCCATGACGCATTCCCATAATCCAGCATAGCCTAAGCTCAATGTACTGTAGCCGTTGTACAGAAGCTTGTCAATGACCTCGCCCTTTTTTAGTCTGGCAAGAGCACCGTACTGCCAAAGAATAGGTGCAACATCTGATGTTGTTCCAAGTAATCTTTCATGGCGACATCTAAGCGCCTTGTGGCAAAGCTCCAGTCTTTCATCAAATATCTGCCAGAAAGCATCCATATCCTTGTTAGCAGAAAGGCCTATATCTACCAGGTTAACTGTAACAACGCCCTGGTTGAAGCGTCCATAATATTTGTGCTTACCTTCTTCGTAATTCTTTGCGTTAGCAATATTTCCAATGCCAGCGTCTGTAAATCTGTCTGGAGTTAAAAAGCTTCTGCAACCCATACATGTAAATACATCGCCCTTAAGCTCCTTCATGATTTTCTCTGATATGTAATCCGGTACCATTCTTTTGGCTGTGCACTTAGCAGCAAGCTCAGTTAAATAATAGTACTGGCTATCTTCGTGAATATTATCCTCTTCCAAGGTGTATATAAGCTTAGGGAAGGCTGGTGTAATCCAAACTCCCTGTTCATTCTTAACACCCTGATAACGTTGTCTAAGAACCTCCTCAATAATAAGGGCTAAATCTTTCTTCTCCTGTTCGTTCTTTGCTTCGTTAAGATACATAAATATAGTAACGAATGGCGCCTGACCATTAGTTGTAAGAAGTGTTACAACCTGGTACTGAATTGTTTGAACACCGCGCTTGATTTCTTCCTTAACACGCTGCTCTATCATCTTTTTCTTATCTTCATCATTAAGAGTGATGCCACATTCTTCAAGCTCCTTATCAAGCTCTCTTTTGAACTTTTCTCGGCTAACCTGAACAAATGGTGCCAAATGAGCTAAGGATATAGACTGTCCTCCATACTGATTAGATGCAACCTGAGCTATTATCTGAGTTGCTATATTGCAAGCTGTAGAAAAGCTATGAGGCTTTTCAATAAGTGTACCAGTAATAACTGTACCGTTCTGAAGCATATCCTCAAGATTAACCAAATCACAGTTATGCATATGCTGTGCATAGTAATCCATATCGTGGAAGTGAATGATTCCTTCCTTGTGAGCCTTTACTATATCCTCTGGAAGAAGTAATCTTTCAGATAAATCCTTAGATACCTCTCCTGCCATATAATCACGCTGTGTGGAATTAATAACAGGATTCTTATTTGCATTCTCCTGCTTTGCTTCCTCATTATCGCATTCTATTAGACTTAGAATTTTGTCATCTGTTGTATTGCTCTGTCTAACCAATGCTCTTGTGTATCTGTAGGTGATATAGCATCTGGCTAAATCGTAGGCACCATGGGCCATAAGGTCATGCTCTACTCTATCCTGAACCTCTTCTACACCTGGAATACGGTCTAGATTAGAACAATAATCTGTAACCTGATTTGTAATTTTACGAATGTCATCTTCGGTGATTCTTGCTGATTCGTCTACCTGTATGTTAGCACGTGAGATAGCTGCAAAGATTTTATTGCTGTCGAATGGCATCTCACTACCATTTCTTTTAATAATTTTCATTATGTCTACCTCTTCAGTCTTCAGAAAAATAGACATATATAAGTGCACTTAATATGTCCAATAGATACTATAGCAACCTATAATTAGGTTGTCAATATATGGAATCTATTGTCAGTTAATACACAATATATTGTGGCAAAAATAAAAAAAGCAGATGCTTTTGCAGCACCCGCTTTTCTTATATTACTTTCTAGCTTTCTTCTCAGCCTTAGCCTGTAGCTTTGCTAATTTCTTTGCAGTAGGCTTGAATAATCTAAAGATTTTATATATTTCAAGAATAATTAATAATGTAAATATCACTGAAACCACAATCATAATAGTTTCAGATTTTCTTAATCCATCCTTAATATGGCTGCCTGGCATTGCGCCGTTCATTGCCTTCGAATTTGCGATAGTATAAAGCATTCTATGCATTGCCTGTCTAGCATAGTAATATGTAGCAGGATCATTCTTATCAAAATCATATCTTGCAGATGCAGGAAGTGTTGTAAGCTTAACATCAGCACCTGCTTCTGTCATCTGATAGCCATCCATAAATACACCAGTATTTGCATTATCTGTCATTACAAGGCCATCAAATGCCCATTCATTTCTAAGAATGCCTGTGATTAATCCATAATCACCACCTGCCCATGTAGCACCAACTCTGTTAAATGAAGTCATAACTGCCTGCGATGCTCTTATATCCTTAGAAGCATTTGCATAAGAACCATCAGCCTGCTTTTCAACATAATTTAATGTAACATCTCCTGCCTTCATACACATCTCAAATGGAAGCAGATAGATTTCACGAGCACTCTGCTCATTTAACCATGTTGCAATACTAAACTGTCCGTCTCTATCGCCACGGTGATCTTCCTGGTCATTGAATGCGAAATGCTTGATGTATGTGTACATACCCTTAGAAGCAGCCCCCTTTACTTCATTAGAAGCTACTGTTCCTGAAAGGAATGCATCCTCTGAATAATATTCGCCGTTTCTTCCTGAGAAAGGTGTACGATGAATATTCATTGAAGGAGCATACCAACCATCGGCACCACCAATTAATCCTTCATTGCCAATCATTTCACCATACTCATTTGCAAGTGATGGATTCCAGCACTGTGCAAGTGTCATTGCTGTTGGAAACATAGCACCTGTTCCACCATAAATTAGTCCTGAAGCTGTATCAGCATCAATATTAAATGGCTTTTCTACTGATTTGATATATTCAATACCATATCCACTAACACCAATTGCATCATAGATTTCTTCTGCTGTAAGCTCATCTAATAAATCTTCCCAAAGAGGGTCATCATAATCTAAGCCTCTCATATCGATAAGCTTAAGACCGTTATCGGCACCATATACAATCTTTGTATCTGCAAGAGATTCTTTATCAACAGGTGAACCTGAATCAAAGCTATCTAACTGTGCAATCAAATCATCAGATGCTGCCTTTGTATATGTATATGAAACACCATCTTCTCCATTGATTTCATTTCCCCATGTACTTATCTGGGCGCTTGCAGTGCCGTCATGTGTTGGGAATGTGCCTACCCAGTCATTTCTTGTAAGATAAACTGCGTCACCTTTAGCATCATCAAGCTGATTTGTAATTTCTACTCCTGAATAGCTGTCTTTTGAATATGTAGCAGTATCAACCTCATCTATTTCAGGTGTGTACTTACTAACAAATGGATTTTCTGTCTCCTGCTTAACACCAATTATATTGTTTATGGCCTCATGTGCATTCTTTGCTGCAGTAATATAGTAATCGCCAGCATCAAAGATGTATGTCTTTGCGCCATTTGCGTCATAAGCCTTTAGCTGAGACTTATCGAAGCTAAGCTTAACTGTCTGGGATTCTCCTGCTGCAAGCTCATTTGTCTTATCATAAGCTACTAATTGAACAGAAGCTTTTTCAACACCATTTTCAATATCGTAATCTGTATATGGGCTCTGTGCGTAGATTTCTACCACATCCTTACCTGCAACATCACCTGTGTTTGTAACAGTTACTTCAACATTGCAAGTGTCCCCATTCCATGTAGTCTTCATATCAGACCAATCAAATGTTGTATAAGACAATCCATAACCAAATGGATATACAACCTCTGAATCGTAATCAAAATCGCCTGCGTTTTCGCGGCCTAAAACAACATCCTCATATCTTGTTTCGTAATATTTATATCCTACATAGATTCCTTCTTCATAAGTAACGTAATTGTACTTTGTAAGCTCGCCTGTAGAATCAGAATACTGATAATCACCAAAGTTCATAGCTGCTGGTGACTCTAAAGGATTTGCTGCAAAAGTATCTACAGTTCTTCCTGAAGGATTAACCTGACCAGTCAAAATATATGGTAATGACTCGATTGCTGTTGCTGAAATAACAGCCTTAATATTTGGATAATCCTTTATAAAATCAAGGTCAAGTGCTGCATTTGAATTAGTTACTAAAATCACCCCATCAAAGTTATCATTAAGGTATGAGATGATTTCAAGCTCAGTGCTATCTGGCTCAAGATATGTTTTTGCCTTATCCTCTGCACTGTCAGCATGATTGTACATAGAACGAGGCATATCTCTTCCTTCACCTGCTACTCTCTTAAGGAAATATACAGGCACAGTATCTTTAATTGAATTCATTACCTCTTTATTTGACTTAAGCTCTGATAATGGTAATTCGTTAATTGAAAAATCCTCTGCATCACCATAGGATATAGAGCCTTTACCTAAGCCATAGCTTTCAGACTGCTCACTGTAATAATCATAAAGTGTTTTATTAAGCGAAATATGGGCAGCATCAAAAATATCAGCAAGGCTTCTTCCACCCATCATGCCATCATTTGCGGCAGCTGTGACCGAATTCACACTGAAAAAACTGAAGGTACTATCTGCTGTCTTTGGCAGAAAGCCTTCTTCATTCTTAAGTAAGATTGTTCCTTCATCTGCGATTCTCTGATGAAGCTCTGCCTCCGCAGATTTAATTGAATCTTTATCATAATCCGCCTTGTTGTACTCAAGGTCCAATCCTGTGGCTTCAACATCTGAATTGTCTATCTTTGTGTTGATTCCACCAATCATGCTATCAAGCATTCTGTCGTAATTTGGCAGGATACTATTCACTGCCACAATAATTACCGCAAATACGATAATTAGTATGGAACGGATACATGTTCCTACTATTTTTCTTCCTTTGCTCATTGTACATTCTCCTTTTCTTCTGGGTATTACCCTTGATTGATAACTTAATTGGAGAATATCAAAAAAAATATAAAAATAGCAGGCTTTGTCCTAGCCTGCATATTTTTTGTCATATTTGGCAATATCTATTCTGTAAAAATCATTCTTAAAAGATATTTGCCACTGTCTGTTTTTATATTCATCTGTCCGTTATACTTTTCTACTATGTTTTTGATGCTTGCTGTACCAAAACCATGGCTGAGCTTGTCCTCCTTTGATGTAACAGGAAGTCCCTGACTCATTTCAATATTGCCATCGTATGGATTAACAATTTCCACCAGCACTATACCCTTTTTGTTCTGTATTTGGACTGATATCCATCTTTTATCCTTATTTAATATTTTTTCATTTGCCTCTATTGCATTATCAAGTGCATTTCCAAGCAAGGTATATATATCCAAATCATCCATAAAATCCAGCTGCTTTCCATCGGCCATGCAGCTCATATTTATGTTCTTGCTATGACATACAAGCTTTTTTTCAGTTAATACAGTATCTAATAATTCATTGCCTGTTCTAACTACAGCATCATAAATAGCAATATCATTTTCCATTTCAGCTAATATGCCACGACGCTTTTCATCATTCTCCATATTAGCTAAGGCATTTATCTGGTGCTTCATATCATGATAATGCTGATTGACCACAGCCATGGCATCCTTGGACAGCTGATATCTAACCTGGGTTTCCTTCCATAGCCTTTCCTTTTGTTGAAACACCAGTCTTTCGTTTTCGTTAATTAGCTGTTCCCTTTGATTAAACAAGATAAAAAGGCAGGCTACTATAGCATAAACAGCATGTATATGAGTAATATTATTAAAGCTTGCCACTATGCTTAAAAGCCATACCACAAATAGGATGATTATGGTAGCTGATGTTGCAACGATAGTTTCTATTCTAAGCTGGCCACCTTTAACTATTGGCTTTGCAAACCAAAAATAAGCCATAACAAATGAGCCTATAAGACAGCTTACATATAGAACAATTTGGTCATCAGAAATATTAAATATATAAGCTGCCAGCATTCTAATACAATAAAATATATGCTCTATAGCATAGCTTATTGCGAATAAATATACCGCCTGGTGAAGGGTAACCTTACATGAAAAATAAATGCCAAATATTACTGCAAGCCAAACAGAAATAAACCAGACTAAAACATAGATATAAGTAGACATGGTCACGTCTGTAATGGTATCCCCTTCAAAGCCAAGCATCAATAAAACCATTGTCATGCCAGTATCTACCAAAAATCCTATAATTACACAAATAATTGCTTTTAAAATCCCATTATTCTTTTTTTCTATTCCAAGGCAAATCCCCAGTACTGGTGGTATGATTTCTAACAAATACCCTATATTAAATGCATTACTATACATAGCTATATCTCCATTCCTACATACTCACCAAATGCAGTAATAAAATCCTTCTTTCTGCTTCTGCTTAAGAACAATTCATCACCTACAACTGTAACTACATCTCCCTTAATCTTATCAACATACTTTAAATTTATAAGATGGGATTGGCCACTTTGAACGAAATTGTATTCCTTTAATTCCTCTGATATCGTCTTTAATGTCTTGCCTCTAGTTTCAAATACACCCAGTTTGCTATGTATTACGATAGTATGTCCTACTACTTCTATGTAATAAACATCCTCTGTATCAATTTTTCGCTTTGCCCCATCCTCTGAAACTATAATCTCTTTACTCTTTTGATATTTATCAGCTGTTTTAAAAACCTTATCCATAGCCAGTTCAAACTGTTCGTAAACTACAGGCTTTAAAATAAAATCAAGAGCATTCACCTTGTAGCCTTCTATTGCGTACTGTGCTAGTGCTGTTATAAACACGATGATTACACTATCATCTAATTCACGTATCTTCCTTGCAGTTGTCATGCCGTCCTGATATTTCATGTGAATATCCAAGAATATAAGGTCATATTCTGAAGTATAATCATCTAAAATATCAATTCCATCAAAGAAGGTTCTAACTATAAAATTATCATTATGTTCCTTTTCATAGCGAGATAAGTGCTCAATCAGACTTGCCTGACATTCCCTCTCGTCTTCAACTATTGCAATTCTAAGCATATAATACATCCTCTCCATATAAACTTCTTTTGTATATTCTAAGTGAAGTCGTCAAAAATTGCACTATTTACATAATACTTCACAACTTAGCAATAATTTCTCCATTTTTTCTTGCTACAATACAATAAGTGTAGATTGTTATAGTAGTAGAGGTATGCACTATGGAGATGGTAAAACGTAAATGCCCAGGCTGTGGCAAAATCTTTTATATTTCTACAGTTGATATGGATAAACGATTCCAAAACGGGTATAAACCTATCTTCTGTAATATCAAATGTCAGCTTAGATTTTCTGAGCAAAGATAACTAATGATTAGGAGAAGACACTATGAGTAAATTTATTGTTGCAGGAATCACACAGCTAGAAACCATTGTTAAGGTAAAGGAAATCCCTATTAAATATGAGCCTTATACTGGAGAAAGAGATACTATTTACATATCAGCTGGTGGTGATGCTTTCAACGAATCATTGGCTTTGAAGTGGCTAGGTGATGACGTGGAATTTATGACAGTTGTGGGTGAGCATGAAGATCTTAGTATTTTCAATCCAGCAAACCGTGAGGTAACTCTTTCTACCAAATACGTTCTTCCAATTATTAAAGAGACACCTATGGAAGTATTTTTGTATGACGCCAGAAGGAAGGCCCAACGATTCGAAGATTTAAAGGACATCAGAAATGCTAACTACGATATGATGCTGGTGGATCCACTGGTTCCATCCTGCGATATGATGGTATTATCTAACGTTAACTTCTGTAGACCGTTTATTTCACGAGCTATTGATAATAACAAGAAGTTGGCGGTAAAAATTCATAGATTCAAACGTGATAAAGAAATTTACAACGAAGACTTTTTAAAGAACGCTGATATCATCTTCTTCAATGACAATTCAATTGATGAAGAGCCTTATGATTTTGTTAAGGATATGGTCAGCAAATATGACCCTGAAATCATTGTTCTTGGTCAAGGCCCTAACGGCGTACTTATCTATGATAAATACAAGGATTTCACTGCACACTATAATGCAGTAAATTCTAAACAAATTGTAAATACAGCTGGTGCTGGAAATGCACTTTTTGCTTGCTTCCTACACTATTTCCTTAAAACAGGCGATTCAAAGACAGCTATTCATAAAGCATTACTTTTCGCATCAAACTACATTGGCTATATGGGAACCTCGAACGGATTTATGACTGAAGAAGAATTAGAGCATTGGGATAATCTTATTTGGAATCCTAGAAATGCAATGTAAATTAAAAGGGCACCTCTATTTTGGGGTGTCCTTAATTTATGCCAGAAGATATTTACGTTTACGCCATAAGCATACGGAACATTTCAATTACCTGCTCCTTTGTAGCCTCACGTGGGTTACCTGGGTAGCAAGCATCGTTAAGAGCATCTGTTGCAAGCTGCTCTAAATCTTCTTCCTTAATCTTGTCAAGAGTTGTTGGAATACCTACATCCTCAGAAAGCTTCTTAACTGCCGCAATAGCTGCATCACGATATTCCTCCTGAGTCATATTATCAACACCTTCAACCCCCATAGCTCTAGCAACCTCGCGGAGTCTCTCACCTGTATACTCACGGTTAAACTCCATAGAGATTGGAAGGAACATAGCACATGCAACGCCGTGTGGTGTATCGTAATGTGCTGAAAGTGTGTGAGCCATTGCATGGTCAATACCAAGACCTACATTTGAGAATCCCATACCAGCAATGTACTGACCAAGAGCCATTCCCTCGCGACCCTCTTTCTTATTCTCTACTGCATCACGGAGATTCTTAGAGATAAGACGGATAGCCTCAAGATGGAACATATCTGTCATTTCCCATGCAGCCTTTGTTGTGTATCCTTCGATTGCGTGTGTAAGGGCATCCATACCTGTAGCTGCTGTAAGGCCCTTTGGCATTGAAGACATCATCTCTGGGTCAACAACTGCAACGATAGGCATATCATGTGTATCAACACATACAAACTTTCTTTCCTTTTCTACATCAGTGATTACATAATTGATTGTAACCTCTGCTGCTGTACCAGCTGTTGTTGGAACTGCAATAATAGGTACGCAAGGATTCTTTGTAGGTGCAACACCTTCAAGTGAACGAACATCTGCAAACTCTGGGTTTGTGATGATAATACCAATTGCCTTTGATGTATCCATAGAAGAACCACCACCGATTGCTACGATGCAGTCAGCACCAGACTTCTTGAAAGCCTCTACACCATTTTTAACATTTTCGATTGTTGGATTAGGCTTAATATCTGAATATACCTCATAAGGAATATTTGCCTTATCAAGCAAATCTGTAACCTTTCCAGTTACACCAAATTTAATAAGGTCAGGATCAGAAGCAACAAATGCTTTCTTAAATCCGTTTCCATTGATTTCATTAACTACTTCTTGGATTGCTCCAGCACCATGATAAGATGTTGGATTAAGAGAAATTCTGTTTGCCATTATTCTACACTCCTTTTCTTCCTAAAAAACTTCGTGTTAAAAAATTAACACCCTACGATGAAATTCTATCATCATAGGGTGTTTGAATATAAGTTACAAATGTGTGTATGTGTAACATTTTATGAATTTCTAATAAACCTTATAAATACGGCCATTGTCAGACTAATTTTATTTTAGCAAAGAGGCTGTGTAACATTTCTGGCATTGCATCTATCATCAAATCAGCAAGCTCTTCCTCGGTCTCTTTCATACCCTTCATAAGCCACTGAACAGTCATATATATGGAAGCCTGACAATACATCTCAAGAAGCTTTCTCATGTGCTTATCCAGATTTTCACCAGTTTTCTTTCTGATTAAGTCACAATAGAATTCATAAATCATAATAAAATCATGTTCTTTTAGATTGTTTTGCTCATCGCCCTTGAAGCCTGCGGTAAAAAAGAGTCTCTCCTGCTTTATGTATGCAAATTTTTTTATAAGCCCCTCTCGAATAGTCTCGCCCTGTCCCATTTCCTTAAATGATTGTTCTAGTAGCCTATCAAAATACCAATTAATCAAATCATACTTATCTATAAAATTACGATAGAAACTTTGTCTGGAAACTCCGCATACATCTACTATCTGTTTAACTGTGATGTTTTCAACTGATGTTGTTTTCATGCAGGTTTTCATAGCTTCAGCTAGCTTATATTTAATATTTGATTTCATGATGTTCAGCCCTTTCAGACTTCTTACATATATTCTGACAAGTCAATGACAAGCCCATCATAGGATGATACCTTCATTGCCTCAGGATGTAGATATGTTTCAGGTATAAAATCTTCTTTTGCGAGATATTTGGTAACAATCTTTTTTTGCAAATCGACAATCCAATACTCCTCTACACCTATGTTTCTATAGATAATCATCTTATCACCATAATCATTTTTTTGTGTGCTAGGTGAAGTAACCTCAACAACAAATTTAGGAGCTGTATGGATACCATTATCCTTTATTCCTTCTTTATCGCATACTACCATAACATCAGGCAAAAAGAAGTTACTAGCATCCTCTTCATTTAGCAATTCATTACAATATAAAGCCACATTTTCTTGGAAAACTTTCCATGAGCCACCATTCGAAGCTATATGATTTCTAAGCGCCATTGCTATATCTGAAACAGCGGAATTGTGGCTAACAGATGTTTTATCTTCAATAACAAGATTTCCATTAATTAATTCTGCATGTTTTTCCATTGCCTCAACATCTGACAAAACATAATTATGCTGTGTATTCACTACTGCCTCCTAAACTCAAACTATCAACACTCTATAAATCAATTATAAAAAAATAATTCCACAACATAACATTAAAGTAGCAGATAATTCATTAGGTGCTTATTCTAGATTATCCTATTCAAACCTCATTTCTACAAAGTTTTCAAACCTAGGTAATCTAAAACTAAGATGTCCGTATTGTTTTGCTCCAACAATACCACTTTCAATAAGTCTTTTCCTATAAGTTGTGAAAGTATTTGATGTCATATTAAGAGCAACACGAATTTCATCAATCTTTACAGAATTAGAATCAGATTCTTTTAATATATCATTCATTGCTATTATTACCTTTTTATCTAGTTCAGATAATTCATCCCAAATTTTCTCATAAGCTAATTCTGCAAGTGTAATATCCACTTGTTGATAAACATCTTCCCAATTCACATCATTCTCATTTTCGGAAGTACATAAGGCTTTCCACGTATAATAACCGATAGTCTGAAATGCCAATGAATATCCTCTAGTATATTTTGCTAGTTCCATAGCTTTTTCTCTACTAAGCTTAAGTACTCTCTCATAATCAGCGCAAATAGCAGTGATATTCAATTCATCTAATTCCTTTAATTGAGCCCTATATAAGAATGTCAATGATTTCTCATTCTTAATCTTTTTTATATTTTCTAATAGGCCCGTCATTAACACATAGATATCATAATTTGCTCCTGCATATGAAGAAAGCGCATGAGAAAATCTAGCCACATCATTTCCATAAGTCACTTCATCTATTGTAACTAACAATTTCTTTCCACTCTTTTTAAGTGCTCCAAGCATCATCTTCAAAGCATCCTCTTCATTTGATGCTACGAGATTTGCATTTTCTATCTGAACTCCAATGCCAAGTACAGAAAAGTCCAATTTGGCTTTTATAAAAATTGCTTTTATTTCAGGTAATAAATATAATTGTCTTGCTAAGGAATCTATAAGATTACTCTCTGGATTCAAATCAATAGTAATCCATTCATCAAGTGCATTAATTCTATTCCTGATATCTCCTAAAATTACTGTTTTGCCGGAACCCCTAACGCCAGTAATAAATATTCCTCTATATGTAGGAGTTTTCATGATAAAATTATTGACTATATCATTTGTAACCATAGTTCTTTCTATGAATTGTGGTGGAATAAAACTGAATTGTAAAGTATACGGATTATCTAAAATATTAAACTTTGCCATACAATCCTCCTATAATCTTATAAATATCTTACCACAACCTTCCACAACTTTCCACAACTCGAATTTTCTTCCACAACTTTCCACAACTCTCCACAACTTTATTTTCCTTCCACAACTCTCCACAACTCCACGTTAGATTTACTTATAACTAAATAAAAACTGCTGGAACCCCCCAAGATTCCAGCAAGCTTTTATACTGCTTCGATTATATTTTTATAATTGTTTTCTTTGCTAATGCAAGCCTGCCCATCACCATCCAAAAACTGTTTCAGACCATCTCGCAAGCAAGCGTAGTCCTTTAGACCTAGCTTATAGAGCTTTTCATTTGATTCTCTACTCATTGTAAAAGTTCCCATAGATAAGTGTTCACTAGGCGCGAATATAAATGCCTTACCATCTTGCTCTAGCTGATAAGCCATACGCTGACTATCCGTATATGCGATATGCCTGTTATTTAGAAGCTCTATAATTTTAGGATAGTTTCTGCATTTAAAAGAGTAAAATCCCCTAAGGCTTTCAGGCTTCTTTACAAAGTCCCTTGGCTTGGACATAATAATCACCAGTTTATCACAGCCATCCTCTATAGCTTTCTTAACAGGTATTGAATCAGATACACCACCATCATAGTAATAGTGCCCATCTATCTCTACAGGAAGGCATGCCCCTGGCAGTGCTGATGAAGCCATGATAATTCTATAATCATCCTTTGGCATTTCTTCCTTATGAAAGTATCTGGGCTCACCACTATTTGCATCTGTTGCTACTATAAGATACTCTGTGTTATTCAACATAAGGCTTCGATAATCTAAAGCATCAGTTCCGTCAGAATTGCTCAATGTACCATAGATATATTGAAGTCCAAATAGATTATGTGTCTTTAAATAACTCTTTAATCCAAAATAATCTGGCTCAAATATGTGGTCCGTATAAAAACGCCTATTTCGCCCCTTCTGCCCTGCCAAAAATGAAGCTGCATTTGCGCTT
>JAEEGL015964223.1_pt1 | contig 22309 bp, 15 predicted proteins | sample 9134231 | NCBI WGS metagenome assembly JAEEGL01 (sample SAMN16246548, study PRJNA631951) | gut metagenome | biome: gut microbiome; feature: rumen; material: fiber-attached | host: Bos | place: Iran: Karaj | collected 2018-10 | reverse complement strand
TCACTGTGACGAGCGGCGCCGTGCTGGGCTTCTCCTCGTCAGGATTAATCTGATATATCGTTTCGCCGTCCTTAGTACAGCACGTCAGCATGAGTGCTAATATGATTGTCAAAAATATCTTTTTTCGCATTTGCTTTTCACATGAAGTTAATAGACCGCCCATTATTCTTAATAATATAACTCGACTAGCGAGTCCTGGGCAAATCAAAATCGGCTTGCGCTATTTGTTAATAGTTGCGACAAAGATACAATTTTTTTTTGAATTATAACAAAAAAACAACCTTTTTTTGAAAATCTACACAAAAAAAATTCAAGTCTCGCAAATTTCAAGGTTTACAAGACTTGATATCGCGACTAAATATCGCAGTTAAGTAACTTTTTTCAGGCAAACAAAAACCCCACTTTGCCTAATATTTAAAAGAACTACCACCAAGAAACTCACGTAGCAGCGCGGCTTTTCCAACAGTCTTCTTTGTCGTTTCATTTCTTTTTAATGGCTATTTATTGTTGATATATTGTCGTTACTATTCTGTCTCGTTACCTGACACACAACGGAAGAATAAAGCAACCCGCCGAGAACATCGATCTGATGTCTCGGCGGATAAGGGTCTCGGGGGAAAGGGGGGATGAGGTCAGGCGCAAACCTTCTGGAGTTCCTTGCCAATGTTGGCAATCTCATTCATGATGAGGCGTTCGCGCTCCTTGGAGGGCCAGACCGAGGGGGATGAGGATCCACAGGGGCGTCTCGTTGAAGAATGTCGTAAAGTTCATTCGTGGTTGATAATTTCGGGCGCAAAGGTAATGCTCTCACGCACGAAAAGGTGTGGAAAATGTGACAATGGTGTGGAATCTGTGACGGAAAGGTGTGTAAATTTGCATAAATTACACACTCTTTTGACTGTGTTTGTTAAAAAAATAGTACCTTTGCATCGAGAAGACGACGGGTATGACGCCCGCACAATACCAGAAACAATACCAATAAGCCCATGAATACGATTAGTCAACGACTGGAGGCGCTGCGTGAGGAGATGCGGCGCGAGGGGCTTGCTGCCTTCATCTTCCCCAGCACAGACCCCCATCAGAGTGAGTACGTGGCCGACCACTGGAAGGGCCGCGAATGGATGAGTGGCTTCAACGGCTCGGCGGGCACGGCCGTGGTGACGATGGACGCCGCCGCCCTGTGGACCGACTCACGCTATTTCCTGCAGGCCGAGGAACAACTGCGCGGCACGGAGTTTCAACTGATGAAGTTGAAAATGCCTGGGACGCCAACGATATCCGAGTGGATTTCCTCGCTCCTCGTTCCTCGATCAACCGAGGTCGCCATCGACGGCCGATGCGTCTCGGCCAACGAGGTGCGACAGTTGGTCAAGGAGTTGCGTGAGCACGGCGGCATGACGCTACGGACGAATCTCGACATACTGTCGCGCATCTGGACGGACCGTCCGCCGATACCTGAAAATAAGGTGGAGATACAACCGCTGACGTATGCCGGCGAAGCCGCCCACGACAAGATAGCCCGCATACGCAAGGCACTGCGCGAGCAACATGCCGACGGGATGCTCATGGCAGCACTGGACGACATCGCCTGGACGCTGAACCTGCGCGGCTCAGACGTCCACTGCACGCCGGTCTTCGTCAGCTACCTGCTCATCTCGACCACCACGGTTACGCTCTTTATTGATAAGGTAAAGCTGACGCCCGAGGTCGAGGCTTACCTGAAGGCCGAAGGGGTGGGGGTGGCACCCTATGAGGACGTCGGTAAGGGATTGAAGGACTATTTCGAGTACAACATCCTCATGGATCCCGACGAGGTGAATTATGCGTTGTATAAAGTTATCGAGGAACGAGGAACGAGAAAGGAGGAAGGAGGAACGTGTCGCGTGGTGGAGGAAGCTTCGCCCGTAAAGACGATGAAAGCGGTGAAAAATACCGATGAAATCGCGGGTTTTAAGTCGGCGATGCTGCGCGACGGCATCGCCATGGTACGGTTTTTGAGATGGCTTTCTTCGAGGAACGAGGAAAGGCTACGGGTAGGCGAGCAGAGCTCGGGAATGGGAGGAACGAGGAAGGAGGATAGTTCGGGCACTGAAGGTAATCTCGTTCCTCGCTCCTCGCTCCTCGTTCCTCGATTAACAGAACTCTCCGTTGCTGAGAAACTCGAGAGCCTACGCGCCGAGCAACCCCTATTCCGCGGACTGTCGTTCGACACGATATCGGCCTACGGGGAGCATGGCGCCATCGTACACTACGAGCCGACGCCCGAGACGGATATCGCCCTGAAGCCAGAGGGACTGCTGCTGCTGGACAGCGGCGCACAGTACCAGGACGGTACGACAGACATTACACGCACCATAGCCCTTGGACCACTGACCGACGAGCAGCGGCGCGCCTACACACTAGTGCTGAAAGGACACCTGCAGCTGCAGAACCTGAAATTCCCCGACGGTGCCTGTGGCACACAGCTCGATGCCGTGGCGCGCATGGCGCTGTGGCGCGAGGGACTGAACTACCTGCACGGTACGGGCCACGGCGTGGGCGCCTTCCTGAGCGTCCACGAAGGTCCGCACCAGATACGTATGGAGTACCGCGGCGCACCGCTACATGCCGGCATGACCGTCACCGACGAGCCGGGCATCTACGTGGCCGGACGCTTCGGCGTGCGCATAGAGAACACGCTGCTCGTCGTGCCCTACAAAAGCACGGAGTTCGGCGAGTTCCTACAGTTTGAACCGCTGACGCTCTGTCCTATTGACACCACACCCATCGTCGTCGAGATGCTCAGCGACGAGGAACTGCAGTGGCTGAACGACTATCACCAGACGGTCTGCGAACGGCTCTCACCCCTGCTTGACGAGGATGACAGAACCTGGCTGCAACAGGCCACAAAACCGTTGACGAGATGAGTGACGACGCGAACATGATGAAAGCCTATGTGCGCTACCTGAAGTTGCAGCGCAATTTCTCCAAGAACACGCTGGAAGCCTACCAGCGCGACCTGGAGAAACTGCTGGCATTCTTGTCCCTGGATAAATCGAGGTACGAGGTGCGAGGTGCGAGGTGCGAGGATAGTTCGAGCGCTGAAGGTAATCTCGTTCCTCGCTCCTCGCTCCTCGCTCCTCGATTAACAGAGGTCCAGCTCGAGGACCTTCAGGCATTTGCCGCCAGTCTGCACGATATCGGCATTGGCCCACGGTCGCAGTGCCGCATACTGAGCGGCATCCGCGCCTTCTTCCGATTCCTGCAGCTGGACGGCTATCGCGACGACGACCCGACGGAGCTGCTGGAGTCGCCGCAGATAGGCGAGCACCTGCCCGAGGTGCTGACGACGGAGGAGGTAGACCGGCTGGAGGACTCGATTGACCTCTCGAAATGGGAAGGACACCGCAACCGCGCCATCATCGAGGTGCTCTTCTCTTGCGGACTGCGCGTGTCGGAGCTGGTGAACCTGAAGCTGACAGACCTCTACATTGAGGAGCAGTATGTGCGCGTCATGGGTAAGGGCTCGAAGGAACGGCTGGTGCCCATCTCGCCACGGGCCATCAAGGAACTGGATAACTGGTTTGCCGTGAGACAGGCGATGAAGATCAAACCCGGCGAGGAGGACTACGTCTTTCTGAACCGTCGCGGCGCCCACCTGACGCGTGTGATGATACTCATTATGATTAAGCAGCAGGCCACGGAGGCTGGCATCCAGAAAACCATCTCGCCCCACACACTCAGACACTCCTTTGCCACCGCCCTGCTGGAGGGTGGCGCCGACCTGCGCGTCATCCAGGCACTACTGGGACACGAGTCGATAGGTACCACGGAAATCTATACACATATCGATACAACGACGCTGCGGCGTGAAATTTTGGAGCATCATCCGCGGAATATGAAAAAAAAGTCGTAACTTTGCAGCCCAAATAATAAACTAACCATTATGAAACTAAGAAAACTGATGATGGCCGTCGTGCTGATGATAATCGGTTCGATGACAGCAGTGGCACAGGAGATGCCACAGATTCCCGTTGACCCCGCCGTGCGTATAGGCAAGCTTGACAACGGACTGACTTACTACATCCGCCACAACGCGTGGCCCGAGCAGCGCGCGGAGTTCTACATCGCACAGAAGGTGGGCTCCATTCAGGAGAACGATGACCAGCGCGGTCTGGCACACTTCCTGGAGCACATGGCCTTCAACGGTTCGAAGCACTTCAAGGGCAATGAGTTGCTGCGCTGGTGTGAGAGCATCGGCGTGAAGTTCGGTACCGACCTGAACGCCTATACGAGCATCGACCAGACGGTGTACAACATCAGTAATGTGCCAACGACCCGCGAGGGCATCATCGACTCGTGTCTGATGATACTCTGGGACTGGGCCGACGGCCTGCTGTTGGAGCAGGAAGAGATAGAGAAAGAGCGCGGCGTCATCCACGAGGAGTGGCGCCTAAGAACCTCAGCCCAGATGCGTATGCTGGAGCGCGACCTGCCGAAGCTCTACCCGGATTCGAAGTACGGTCACCGTATGCCCATCGGTCTTATGGAGATTATCGACAACTTCGAACGTCCGTTCCTGCAGTCGTACTACGAGAAGTGGTACCGCCCCGACAACCAGGGCATCATCGTCGTAGGTGACGTGGACGTGGACCAGGTGGAGCAGAAAATCAAGACGATGTTCTCGCAGATTGCAGCTCCTGCTGCCGACGCTGCCCAGGTGGTGATGGAACCCGTGCCCGACAACGCTGAGCCTATTGTTGTCATCGACAAGGACAAGGAGCAGAAGATCAATATGGTCGAGGTGATGGTCAAACACGACGCCGTGCCCGACTCGATGAAGAGCTCGATGGTCTACCTGCTGGCCAACTACCTGAAGAATACCGCCCTGGGGATGCTGAACAGCCGTCTGGGCGAGATAGCACAAGAGCCCGACTGCCCCTACCTGCAGGCATCGGTGGGCGACGGGATGTACCTGTTGTCGCGCTCGAAGGACGCCCTCGAAATTGCCGTCGTCCCCAAGGACGGCAAGATGAACGAGGCCCTGCAGCGTGTATTCGTCGAGGTTCGCCGCGCCGCCGAACTGGGCTTCACTCAGACAGAGTACGACCGCTCGAAGGCCAACACCATTAGCGCCCTCGACAAGCAGTACTCGAACAAGGACAAGCGCTTCAACGCACAGTTTGTCAACCAGTATGTGCAGCACTTCCTGGCCAACGAGCCCATACCCAGCCTCGACGACTACTACCAGCTGATGAAGCAGGTGGTGCCCGCCCTGCCGCTGGAGAACGTCAACCAGCTGATGAAGGAGTTCTCGGTTGAGAAGGACTCGAACATGGTCGTGCTGAGCTTTAACCAGGAGAAGGACGGCGCCGTCTATCCCACCGAGGAAGGACTGCTGGGAGCCATCAAGGCTGCCCGCGCCGAGAAACTGCAGGCTTTTGTTGACAACGTGAAGAACGAACCCCTGATGGCCAAGCTGCCCAAGAAGGGATCTATTGTAAAAGAGGAGAAGAACGACCTCTTCGGTTACTCGGAGCTGACACTGTCGAACGGCGTGAAGGTCGTGCTGAAGCAGACCGACCTGAAGAAGGACCAGGTGCTGCTCAGCGGCGAGGGCTGGGGCGGTGCATCGCTCTACGGCCTTGGCGACCGTGCTAACATTGCCCTCTTCGACGATGTCGTGGAGGCCAGCGGACTGGGTAACTTCTCGCACACGGAGCTCATCAAGGCCCTGGCAGGCAAGGTAGCCGGCGCTACCCTGTCGATGAGTACGCAGCGCACCAACGTCAACGGATCGTCGACGCCGAAGGATGTGGAGACGATGATGCAGCTCGTCTATCTCTACATGACTGCCAACATCAAGAAAGACCAGCAGAGCGTGGACCAGCTGATGCAGACCATGGAGGTACAGCTGAAGAACCGTCTGCTGCAGCCGGAGGCTGTCTTCGCCGACTCGCTGAACGCTACCGCTACCAGTCATAACCCACGTTTCAAGAGCATGGAAGTGGAGGATCTGAAGAATGTAGACTACGACCGTATCCTGCGTATGGCGAAGGAGCGCACGGCCAACGCTGCTGCCTTCACCTTCACGATCATTGGTAACTACGACGATGCTACCATCCGTCCGCTCATCGAGCAGTACATCGCCTCGCTGCCCTCACAGGACCTTATCCCCGAGAAGGGTTGCGACGTCGCCTCTGACTACCAGGGCAAGGTGGTCAACGACTTCAAGCACAAGGCAGAGACGCCTAAGTCCATCGCCGTACTTCACTGGTACACGAAGAAGCTGCCGTACACGCTTCGCAACAGCATCCGCGCCCATGTGGCCGGACAGGTGCTGCAGATGGTCTACCTGAAGGAAATCCGCGAGGAGGCCAGCGCCGCCTACACCGTAATGGCTCAGGCTACCCTGAACCGCAGCGACTTCGCCGACGAGGCGAACCTGCTGGCCTACTGCCCCATGAAGCCCGAGAAGGCCGACACCGCCGTGCTCATCATGCGCCGAGCCGTCCAGGATATCGCTGCCGGCAAGATTGATGCCGATATGGTGACGAAGGTGAAGGAGTATATGCTGAAAGATCACGCCGACCAGCTGAAGCAGAATGGCTACTGGCAGGGACGCATCAATGCCTGGCGGAAGTGGGGACTTGACTTCCACACTGACTACGAGAAGACCGTGCAGGCCATCACACCCGCCTGCATCTGCGGTTTCGTGCGCGAGGTGCTGAAGGCCGGCAACGAACTCGAGGTTGTCATGCTACCGGAATAATAATTCGTAAATTGTAAATCGTCAAATTGTAAATAACCATGAGTTATTTGTTTTCATCAGAATCAGTCTCTGAAGGTCATCCCGACAAGGTGGCCGACCAGATAAGTGACGCTATACTCGACCAGTTTCTGGCTTACGACCCACATGCCCGCGTGGCATGTGAGTCGTTTGTCACGACGGGACAGGTCGTCCTTATGGGCGAGGTGAGCAGCGACGTATATATCGACCTGCAGACCGTTGCCCGCAAAACCATTAAGCGCATTGGCTACACCAAGGCGGAGTATCAGTTCGACGGCGACTCCTGTGGCATACTCAGTGCTATCCATGAGCAGAGTGCCGACATCAACCGTGGCGTTGATAACGGCAACGAGGAAGAGCAGGGAGCCGGCGATCAGGGCATGATGTTTGGTTACGCCACCACCGAGACGGAGAACTATATGCCCGTGTCGCTCGACCTGGCTCACCTCATCATGCGTACGCTGGCTGACATCCGCAAGGAGGGCAAGGTGATGACCTACCTGCGCCCCGACGCGAAAAGCCAGGTGACGGTGCAGTACAGCGACAGCGGTGTGCCTGAGCGCATTGACACCATTGTCGTCTCGACGCAGCACGACGAGTTCGCCGACGACGAGACAATGCTGGCACAGATCAAGGACGATGTCATCAACGTCCTGATCCCCCGCGTCAAGCAGCAGATACACAGTCAGAAAGTGCTCGACCTCTTCGGTCTCGACATCAAGTACTACGTGAATCCTACGGGAAAGTTCGTCATCGGCGGCCCTCACGGCGACACGGGACTGACGGGCCGAAAAATCATTGTCGATACCTATGGCGGCAAGGGTGCCCACGGAGGTGGTGCCTTCTCGGGTAAGGACTCCAGCAAGGTGGACCGCTCGGCGGCCTACGCTGCCCGCCATATTGCCAAGAACATGGTTGCAGCAGGCGTGGCCGATGAAATGCTGGTTCAGGTAAGCTATGCCATCGGCATGGCGCGTCCCATGAACATCTATGTCAACACCTACGGCCGCTCGAAGGTGAATATGAGCGACAGCGAAATTGCCCAGAAGGTGGAACAGCTGTTCGACCTCAGACCGAAAGCCATTGAGCGCTCGCTGAAGCTGCGCCAGCCGATGTATCTTGAGACGGCAGCCTACGGACACATGGGACGTAAGCCCGAGGTGGTGACGAAGGTATTCACCAGTCATTACCATGAGACCAAGGAAATGCAGATCGAACTGTTCACGTGGGAGAAACTCGATCGCGTTGAAGATATCAAGAAGGCCTTCGCTCTGTAATGTTACCGCTGTACTATCGGGAAACCTTTTTTGCCAAGGACTCGCTGCTGCATCCGGAAGTCAGCAGCGCAGCCTATGGCATGGCTGGTGACCCGATACCGTACACCTTGAGCAATGACAACTTCGTCACGGCATTACTGCTGCTTTGCTTTGTCTTGACGCTGGTTTTCTTCGGCCACTTCAGACCCTATGCCGCCCGACAGTACAAGATGCTGTTCATGAGGCAACGCTCAGAAGGCGACATGCCGACGGAAACGACTGGCGAACTGCGCCTCAAAAGCCTGTTCCTTATACAGACGTGCCTGCTGTTCAGCATCGTCATGTATTTTTGCGTCAGGGTGTTTATGCCTGGCCCCTTGACTATTGAGTCGGACTATCTGCTGGTGCTCATATTCATGGCAGTACTGATAGGCTATACCCTGCTGAAGGGTGCCTGCTATACCATGGTCAATATCACATTCTTTGACGGTAAAAGAAACGGACAGTTTCTGAGTTCCATTATGCTCATCCTTGCCATGGAAGGACTGCTGCTCTTCCCCGTAGTGTTGTTACTGGTTTATTTCGACTTGTCAGTGCAAAATGTGTTGTATTATTTTGTGATAGTCGTATTTTTGGGCAAGATTTTGACCTTTTATAAGAGTTTTGCTATCTTTTTTCGACAAAATGGCGGTTTTCTACAGAATATTTTGTACTTTTGTGCCCTCGAAATCGTTCCCTTCGTCGCGTTGGTCGGAGTCAGTGTGGCGTTGGTTGACTTTTTGAAAATAAATTTTTAGGACAACATAAAGATGATTAAGAAGATTCTGGTGTCTCAACCGAAACCTGCCAGCGAGAAATCTCCCTATTTCGATATTGCTCGGAGATTTGATGTCGAGCTCGTGTTCCGTCCCTTCATCAAAGTGGAAGGGATGACTGCGAAGGAGTTCCGTACACAAAAGGTGAACATTCTGGACCATACGGCCGTCGTGTTTACCTCGCGCCACGCTATTGACCACTTCTTCACGCTGGCCAAGGAACTGCGAGTGACCATTCCCGAGGACATGAAATACTTCTGTGTGACAGAGACAATAGCCCTCTACATCCAGAAATATGTACAGTACCGTAAGCGCAAGGTCTTCTTTGGAACGACAGGACGGGTGGACGACCTCATCCCGACGATGGTGAAGCACAAGACGGAGACGTACCTTGTGCCGATGAGCGACGTACATAACGACAAACTGACACTGCTGCTTGACTCCAAGAAGCTGCACCACACGGAGTGTGTTATGTACAAGACGGTCAGCAATGACTTCACCCCCGAGGAGGTCAAGACGTTCGACTACGACATGCTTATCTTCTTCAGTCCCGCAGGTATAGAGTCGCTGACAAAGAACTTCCCGAATTTCGAACAGGGAAAGATTGCCATCGCAACCTTCGGACCGTCGACAGCCAAGGCTGCCAAGGAAGCCGGATTAAGACTCGACTTGGAGGCTCCGACAGAGAAATATCCGTCGATGACCGGTGCACTGCAGCATTTCCTGTTGGAACAGGAGGATTGATCCTATATAGTATTCAATAAGGTGGAAGGTGTTCGCGCCACGTTCAGTAAGCGGGAGCGTCTGTTCAGCCTGAGACTGATAGAAATGCTCTTTGGACAGTCGGCGAGTCGTTCGCTGGCTGCCTTTCCTTTGAGAGTAGTTTATCTTTTGCATGACCGTCAGGATGGTGACGAGCCGGTGCAGATGCTCGTCAGTGTACCTAAAAAACACTTCCATCATGCCGTCGACCGTAACCGCGTGAAGCGGCAGGTACGTGAGGCCTATAGACGGCGTAAGCAGATACTCTATGACGCTCTGCCAGAGAACAAGACGCTACTTCTGGCTTTTGTCTGGCTCTCTGACCGGCATCTGCCGACGGCCGATGTCGCTGCAAGGGTGAATGTACTCATCAGGAAACTGGCTGACAGACTATGAAGTGGCTGACACGTATACTCTCATGGCTGTTGGTGCTACCCATCCGCTTCTATCAGACTTGCATCAGTCCCTATACACCCCCCTCATGCCGTTTTACGCCCACTTGTAGCCAATATGCCAAGGAGGCAATCATCAAGCATGGTCCCATTAAGGGATTGGGACTTGCCATCTGGCGCATCCTTCGCTGTAACCCCTGGGGTGGCTCAGGCTACGACCCTGTGCCGTGAAAGAACGCAACTCGGTGAAAAAGATTAGAAAAGCGTATGATAATTGAAAAGAAATGCGTACCTTTGCACCCACTTTTATAATAAGGTATAAGGAAAAAAACAGATACGATGAGAAAGAATTTTGTTGAAGAACTCCGCTGGCGCGGTATGCTGGCACAGATGATGCCCGGCACGGAAGAGTTGTTGCAGAAAGAAATGGTGACAGCCTATCTGGGTACTGACCCGACGGCTGATTCGCTGCATATAGGGCACCTCTGCGGTATCATGATGCTGCGCCACTTGCAGCGTTGCGGTCATCGTCCCGTCATCCTCGTTGGCGGTGCCACGGGTATGATAGGCGACCCCAGCGGCAAGTCACAGGAGCGTAACCTGCTGAACGACGAGACGCTGCGCCACAATCAGGAGTGCATCAAGGCACAGGTAGCCAAGTTCCTGGACTTTGAGTCGAAGGACGAAAACGCAGCCTTGATGGTGAATAACTATGACTGGATGAAGGACTTCACGTTCCTCGACTTTGCCCGTGAGGTGGGTAAGCATATCACCGTCAATTACATGATGGCCAAGGAAAGTGTGCAGCAGCGTCTGAACGGTACGGCTCGTGACGGATTGTCGTTCACGGAATTCACCTACCAGCTGCTGCAGGGCTACGACTTCCTGTACCTCTACCAGCACTATGGCGTGAAGCTGCAACTGGGCGGTAATGACCAGTGGGGTAACATGACCACGGGTACGGAACTCATTCGACGCACTCTCGGCAATGAGGTGGAGACGTTTGCACTGACCTGCCCGCTGATTACCAAGAGTGATGGTAAGAAGTTCGGAAAGACGGAGTCGGGAAATATCTGGCTTGACCCTGCCCGCACCACACCGTACAAGTTCTACCAGTTCTGGCTGAACGTGAGCGACGATGATGCCGAGCGCTATATCAAGATATTCACTTCGCTGGAGAAGGATGTCATTGATGCACTCATTGAAGAACACCGTCAGGATCCCGGACGTCGCGTGCTGCAGAAGCGCCTGGCCGAGGAGGTCACGATACTCGTACACTCGCGTGAGGCTCTCGACATGGCTATTGAGGCCAGCAACCTGCTCTTCGGCAAATCGACGAAGGAAGGACTGGAGAAACTCGACGAACAGACGTTCCTTGACGTCTTCGATGGCGTTCCTCAGTTTGAAGTTGGCAAGGATCAGCTTGGACAGCCCGCCATCGAGCTGTTGACGACCGTAGCACCCGTGTTCCCGTCGAAGGGCGAAATGCGCAAGATGGTGCAGGGCGGCGGCGTCTCGCTGAACAAAGAGAAGCTGACAGACCAGAATCGTCCCATCACGGCCGATGACCTCATTGACGGGAAATACATCCTGGCTCAGAAAGGTAAGAAGAACTACTATCTGCTCATTGTAAAATGAGAAATGAGAAATGAGAAATGAGAAATGATAGGGAAAAATTTGGCGTTTAGCTAAATTTTTCCTACCTTTGCAGTCGGATTTTGAGAGTAAGATTGGACGATGGTGTAATGGTAACACTACAGGTTTTGGTTCTGTCATTCCCGGTTCGAATCCGAGTCGTCCAACAAGTAAGACACAGACTATTAACTTAAAAACTAAAGAAAAATGGCAAATCCTTTTTCACTTGAGGGCAAGAATGCCTGGATTACCGGCGCTTCGTACGGTATTGGTTTTAACATTGCCAAGGCTTTCGTGGCTGCAGGCATTAAGAACATCATCTTTAATGACATCAATGAAGCAGCCCTGCAGCGTGGACTCGACAACTACAAAGAGGCTGGCATCGACAATGTCAAAGGCTATGTCTGCGACGTGACAGATGAGGACGCCGTCAAAGCTCTCGTGGCTAAAATCCACGAAGAGGTAGGGCAGATAGACATCCTTGTCAACAATGCTGGTATCATCAAGCGTATACCCATGCACGAGATGAAGCGCGAGGAGTTCCAGCAGGTCATTGATATTGACCTCGTCGGACCGTTCATCTGCAGCAGCGCCGTTATCCCTGAGATGATTGAGCGCCGCGAGGGTAAGATTATCAATATATGCTCGATGATGTCAGAGCTGGGACGTGAGACTGTTTCGGCATACGCCGCCGCCAAAGGTGGACTGAAGATGCTCACGAGAAATATCTGCTCGGAGTATGGTGAGTACAATATCCAGTGTAATGGCATTGGTCCGGGCTATATCGCTACACCGCAGACGGCTCCCCTGCGTGAACGCCAGGCTGACGGTAGCCGTCATCCGTTCGATTCGTTCATTTGCGCCAAGACGCCGGCTGGACGCTGGCTTGATCCTTCTGAGCTTGGTGGTCCTGCTGTGTTCCTCGCCTCGCACGCATCAGATGCTGTCAATGGACACGTACTCTATGTTGATGGTGGCATTCTGGCATACATCGGCAAGCAACCTAAATAGTGGCAGTTGGCTTTTAGCTACCGGCTATCATTAAAAGATTTAAAACAAGAAAGGCTTCCCGTGAAGGAAGCCTTTCTTCATTTTTCTTTACAATTGGATTAGTTGATAGCGTCAGCCAGCTCAGCACCAGCCTTGAACTTGGCAACTTTCTTAGCAGCAATCTTAATCTTCTGCTTGGTGGCGGGGTTGATACCCTCACGAGCGGGACGCTCGTTGATGCTGAAAGTACCGAAACCAACAAGAGCAATCTTGTCACCAGCGACGAGAGCGTCCTTAATAGCTGCAACAGTAGCGTCAAGAGCTTTCTTTGCGTCAACCTTAGAGATGCCAGCACCAGCTGCAATCTTCTCTACCAATTCTGTTTTGTTCATAATTGTGTTTAAAATTTAGTGATTATTGATGTTAATAACTCTGTTTTTACGTTTTCCACCGCAAATATAGGGTAAAGTATTCAGAAAAACAACAAAAAATGAGAAAAATTTGCTTTTTTATATAAAAAAAATGGCTAAAGGTCTCATTTTCTGTCGAAAAACAGATATTTTTCGTAATTTTGCGCCCGAAAACAGTTGTTTCCCTCTGGTTAGGACAAATGAGGCAATCTGTAAACGATTAAATGGCAAAATAGTATAATGTTTAGGAATATTCCCACTATCACAAAGAACCTGCTCATCATCAACGTATTGGTATTTATTGCCACATGGATGCTTGAGTCGCAGGGCTTGAACCTGACGGATTGGGGTGGTCTGCACTTTTTCATGGCCAGCCATTTCCATATATATCAGTTTATCACCTACTTGTTCCTCCATGCGGGATTTACACATTTGTTTTTTAATATGTTCGCGCTGTGGATGTTTGGTTGCGTGGTAGAGAACGTCTGGGGACCGAAGAAATTCCTTTTTTATTACATTTCGTGTGGCGTCGGAGCTGGATTGATGCAGGAAATCGTCCAATTTGCGGACTTTTATCTGCGTGTCAGTGCCCAGGATCCTTCCATTACTTTTGGCCAGCTCTTCGAAGTGGGACAACAGCTGAGTCAGCAGTTGAACTCATGGACTACGATTGGCGCCTCGGGCGCTGTCTATGCCATCTTGTTGGCATTTGGCATGATATTCCCGAATGAGCGTATCTTTATCTTCCCGTTGCCTGTACCTATCAAGGCCAAGTGGTTCGTGTTGGGCTATGCTGTGATTGAGTTGTTCTCGGCCGTCAGTTCTTCGGCAGATGGCGTTGCCCATATGGCTCACCTCGGTGGTATGCTGTTCGGCTTCCTCATGATTCGCTATTGGAATCGCCATCCTGATGCTCATTTCAACCGCTCTGGTGGTAAGGAATTCTTCCAACGATGGAATTCTAAAAATACCAGCCGTACAAGAACGACTTCCTCGGAGGACCCCACTTATACAGCGTCGACGAACGCGGCTGACATGGAGTACAATGCTCGTAAACGCCAGAATCAAGAGGAGATAGACGCTATTCTTGACAAGATTCGAAAGAGTGGCTATGACAGTCTGACGAAGGAAGAAAAACGCCGTCTGTTCGACGCCAGTCAGGATCGATGATAAAGCAGTTGAAGCGGATCACCGTCAATTTGGTGGCAGGTGCCAATGTGGCGACCGTATTGCTGATGTTGGCGACGGGCTATTCTGATCATGTCAGCCCCGTTAGTCATCCGCAGCTATCGTCTGTCGGCATGACTTTCCCGTTCTTCCTGCTGGCCAATCTGCTGTTTCTGTTCTTTTGGCTGCTGTTCAAATGGCGTCGTGCGTGGATTCCCGTCGTAGGATACGTCCTCGCGTATGTACCTATTTCTATATATGTGCCGTTGAATCGTCCTAGTGATACGGCTGAGACGACGTTGAAGGTGGTTTCGTGGAATGTGTGTACTTATGGTGGAAATGGTCATTATGAGGATGGCTTCCCTGTCGTACTTGACTACCTAAAACAGCAGGACGCCGATATCGTATGTCTACAGGAGGATGTTGACAGCTGGCGTAAAAACGCGTTTAAGAAGTTTCAGGAAATCTCTTATCCGTATAACGATACGACGTTATTGGCAAACAGGGCGAATTCTATGAATGGCATGGGTATTCACAGCCGTTATCCCATCATTCGCAAGGAGCGTATCGTCTATGAATCGTATGCCAATGGCTCGGTGGCCTATTATCTGAAGGTAGGTAGCGATACTCTCCTCGTTGTCAACAATCATCTTGAGGGAACCCATTTGTCGGAGGAGGACCGTAGCCGTTATAAGGATATGCTCAAGGGGCGGATGGAGCGTGATACAGCTCGTGCGGAGTCTGTTTATTTGGCTGATAAGCTGGGACAGTCAGCAGCTAAGCGCGCCTTGCAGGCTGAGGCGGTACATCAGTATGTCGTCAATCATAGCCAGTACCCAGTCATCGTTCTTGGCGACTTTAACGACAATCCCATTTCCTACTCTCGCAGAACCATCGCCAATGGTCTCACTGACTGCTTTGTTGCGAAAGGAAATGGTTTCGGTTTGTCATATAATCAGAAAGGTTTTAATTTTCGGATAGACCACGTTTTCTGTTCGTCATCTTTTGAACCTTTGTGTTGCGAAGTTGATTCAAAAATTGACTGTAGTGACCACTATCCCGTGGTTTGTTGGCTCAAAAAACAGTAAAAACCTTAATTTTTGCATGAAAAACCGCAATAAATTTTCCGAAGTGTAAAAAAATGCCTATATTTGCAGGCTAAAATGTGCAAAGTAACAAATAAATAACATAAAAAATCAACATGCAAAACAAAGGAATTGTAAAGTTTATCGCACTGTTGCTGATACTCGTGTGCTGCTTCTACCTTTCCTTCTCATTTGTGACGCGCCACTATGAAAGTAAGGCTGCCGCTATGGGTGAGGAGGCTGGTCAGGAGTATCTCGACTCTATCAACAACGAGAAGGTTTACTTAGGAATCTACTCGCTGAAACAGTGCCGTGAGATGGAAATCGGCCTCGGTCTTGACCTGAAGGGCGGTATGAACGTGATTCTTGAGGTGTCAGTGCCTGATGTCGTCGACGTACTTGCCGACCACAAGACGGACGCTGCCTACAAGAAGTCGATGGAAGAAGCAAAGAAAGAGGAAGAGACCAGTCAGGCTGACTTTATCTCGCTGTTTGTGAAGTATTGGAAACAGAATGCCAACGGACGTCCTCTGGCTGCTATCTTTGCTACTCAGCAGATGAAGGGTAAGGTGAGCACCCAGTCGACAGATGCCGAGGTTGAGAATGCTATCCGTGCTGAGGTACAGTCGGCTGTTGACAACTCATTCAACGTCGTCCGTAACCGTATCGATAAGTTCGGCGTCGTACAGCCCAATATTCAGAAGCTCGAAGGCCAAAGTGGCCGTATCATGGTTGAGATGCCTGGTATTAAGGAGCCTGAACGTGTGCGTAAGCTCCTTCAGGGCTCTGCAAACCTGGAGTTCTGGGAGACTTATAATGCTCAGGAGGTTTACTCTCTGCTCATGCAGTTGAACCAGAAGTATGCTGCTGTCGCCTCTGGCGAGGCTGTTGCAGACAGCGTGAATGCTGACACGACAGCTGTTGCTGCTACTGAGGCTGCTGCTGACACTGTCAAGGCTTCTACCAGTGATATTGCTGCTAAGCTGTCGAAGAAAGACGCTAAGACCAATGATGTTAAGGCTAAGCAGGAGGCTCTGAAGCAGAATCCTCTGTTTGCTGTCTTCCAGCCCATCAACCAGGGTCTGGCTATCGTCGGCTATGCAAATGCACGCGATACCGCTGATGTGAACAAGGTCATCTACTCTGACGTTGCTGCCACCATCTTCCCCGCCGAGCTGAAGCTTCGCTGGGGTGCCAAGGCAGAGGACTTCGGTGGCCAGAACACTAAGGGTGACGTCTTCGCACTTTATGCATTGAAGGTAACGACGCCTAACGGTCGTGCTCCGCTGGAAGGTGATGTCATCACCAATGGTAAGGACGACTTCGATCAGATGGGTCATCCCTGCGTTTCGATGCAGATGAACAGCGATGGTGCCCGCCAGTGGTCGCAGATTACCAAGCAGAACATCGGCAAGGCCGTGGCTATCGTCCTCGACGATGCCGTCTACTCGGCTCCCCGTATCCTGACTCAGATCGACGGTGGCAACTCGCAGATTACAGGTAACTTCACCATTGAGGATACCAAGGACTTGGCTAACACGCTGAACTCTGGTAAGATGCCGGCTCCGACACGTATCGTGCAGGAAGAAGTGGTTGGCCCGTCGCTCGGTGCCCAGTCTATCAAGCAGGGTATCATGTCGTTCATCGTTGCCTTCGTGCTGCTGATGATTTACATGATTATGCTGTATGGCTTCATCCCCGGCCTGCTCTCTGATATCGCTCTGCTGTTCAACCTCTTCTTCACGTTGGGTATCCTTACCTCGTTCCAGGCTGCACTGACGATGCCTGGTATCGCTGGTATCGTACTGACGCTGGGTACTGCCGTTGATGCTAACGTGCTTATCTACGAGCGTACGAAGGAGGAGCTGCGTAAGGGTCTTTCTGTCAAGGAGGCTATTAACAAGGGTTATTCGAACGCATTCTCAGCTATCTTCGACTCTAACTTCACGTCACTGATTACCGGTATCATCCTGCTCTACTTCGGTACAGGTCCTGTCAAGGGCTTTGCTACCACGTGGATTATTGGTATTGCAGTGTCGTTCTTCACCGCTGTCTTCATGACTCGTCTGGTCTACGAGCACCAGTTGAAGAAGGACAAATGGACGAACCTCACTTTCGTTACCGCCTACTCGAAGAACCTCATGCAGAATGCTCATTTCAACTTCATGGGTGCTTACAAGACGTCGTTCACCATTTGGGGCATCGCTGCCATCCTGTTCTGCGTCTCGTTCGCCATCCGTGGTCTGAGCCAGAGCATCGACTTCACCGGTGGTCGTAACTATGTGGTGACGCTTGACAAGGAAACCCCCGTTGAGCAGGTGCGCAGCACACTGGCTGGTGCCTTCATCAATACGGTTGGTGAGAATGCCGGCAAGGAGGCTAACACCAGCGTCATTGCCCTCGGTACTGATGGTAAGACCGTCCGTATCTCGACCAACTGGGATATCGAGTCGAACAATCCTGAGGTTGACGACAAGGCAGAGGACATCCTCTACGAGGCCCTGAAGGGTGCCGGTCTAGTGAACCAGGCCAGTGTTGAGGCTTTCAAGAATCCTGATGTCCGTGAGGGTGGTTCTATCATCAGCTCGGCAAAGGTCGGTCCGTCGGTGGCTAAGGATATCACCTATGGTGCTATCATCTCGGTCATCATCGCTCTGATAGCCATCTTCCTTTATATCCTGTTGCGTTTCCGCAACCTTGCATTCTCGCTGGGCGCTACTGTGGCACTGGCTCTTGATGCTCTCGTGGTGATAGGCTTCTATAGCGTGCTTTGGGGTTGGGTTCCCATGTCGCTTGAAATCGATCAGGTGTTCATTGGTGCTATCCTGACTGTGATAGGTTATTCTATCAACGATAAGGTGGTTGTGTTCGACCGTATCCGTGAGAACTTCGGTCTGTTCAAGAAACGCGATCGCCAGACATTGTTCAACGATTCGCTGAACCAGACGCTGGCTCGTACCATCAACACCTCGGTGACGACGCTTATCGTGCTGTTGGCTATCTTCATCCTTGGTGGTGATAGCATCCGTTCGTTCTCGTTTGCCATGATCCTGGGTGTCGTCTTCGGTACGCTGTCTTCCATCTTCATTGCAGCTCCCGTGGCTTACCTTACTATGGGCAAGACCATCCGTGACGAGGAAGTATCCGCCGTTGCTGAAGAGAAAAAGTAAAATAGATTCCTCATTATAACTGAAAAAGCAGATTCCTTTGGAGTCTGCTTTTTTTTTGTGCAACATTTGATACGCTCAACTCAAACGTTTGCATGACTTTTTCAATGAAAAGTGATACAATGTTCAGCTAATATGCCTATCTTTGCACCATCAAAACAAACAAAAGAACGAACAAACTACTTAAAAACACATCTATTATGGCTAAGATTTTTGTCATTGGAGACCGTGTGAAGGACGAGTGGATTTCTGTCCTCGATACTGAGAAGAAGAAGCTGGAGTTTACCAACCATCTGGCCAGTGCCAAGGAATTCAGAGATGAAGACACTGCCAAATCTCAATTGAAAGAACTCCAGACCACTGGTTACTTCACCGACTTGCAAATCTATACGCTCGACAACAACAAGGCTTACAAGCCCGATGAGCGCGATGCATTCCAGTCGTAAGAAAAGGTTTAAAGAATTGGTTAGGGTAATAAGTGAAAAGAATGGGTTAGAAATCTCTAATCCATTCTTTTTTGCTTTAATGGCGTAGTCCGAAGAAGGCGCGGGCGCACCACTTGGCCTTAGATCTTGTATCTTCATAATGTTCTTTTTGTACTTTTGCGCTGCAAAGTTCGCTAAAAATATCCGAATTTACCCGTTCTATATTTACAAAAAAGTGCTCTGTTTCTTCTTCCCTACAAAAAAGAGGATGTGTCAAAATACAAGATTTATTTTGAAACAACGGATTTCACGGATTTTTCGGATTTAAGTCCTACTGATAATCAGCAACTTAGATAATCCGATTAATCCGTGAAATCCGTTGTGGTTAATTATGACACACTCTCTTTTCTTTTTTCTTACTTAAAGTATAAGTCAGAACTCGTATCCGAGGTTCAGGTAGAAGTAGGGTTTCTCGGTGCGGTTGCTGTAGCCGACGGTGGCGCCTACGGGGCCGACGATGGTGTTGTAGTAGTAGGCAATCTGTCCGCCGTACATGGTACGCCGGTCGAGGAGATGCTCTACATCACCTGCCTGTTGGGCTCCGGCAGCACGGAGCAGAACATAGCTGTTAGCGCCTATGCGCTGCTGTGCTTGCAGCTGGGCGGCCACGAACTGGTGTTCGACGTACTCCATGTTGCCAATGCCGGCGAAAGGCATCTGCTGTTCGACATAGTGGCTGAACCAGTCGCCGCCGATGGTGTTGCCGAAGACGGCGGGTACGACGGAGCCGAAGAGCAGGCGGCCGTAGACCATGGGCTGGAGGGTGAAGCGGCTGCCGAAGGTGAACGACTTGCGCCAGTCGGCACTGACGTCGCTCATGCCGTTTTTCTTGCCTATCTTGTTGCCTTCTTCGTCGCGCTCGTTGAGCTTGGTGAAGTTGTTGGTCACGTAGGCATACTCAGCCCTGAAGCGTGCGCCTCGTGTGGGGAAGTTCCAGTTGTCCTCGCTGTTGTAGTTCAGTCGGGCGCGATAGCTGAAGAAGTGCTCGTTCTTGAGCGCCACTTGCTTCGACGAGGCCGAGCCGAGCTTGTTGCGATAGTGCATGAAGTCCCAGCGCGCTCCCAGCTGGAGGTTGAAGTGGCGCAGGTCGAAGTTGATGGGTGTCAGCTCGCCCTGGAACTGGTTATATAATATATTGTACGCGCGATCGCCCTTCACATAGACATCCACGTCGTTGCGGCGGAACTCGTAGCTGAGTGTAGGACGGGTGAAGCTGCGAGGATGGAAGGTGAGGTCGGCGCGTGTCTTCAGGCGCTTGCCCAGTCGTACGGTGATGTCGGTATTCATCGGCGTGGCCGTCTTCAGCGGAATGTCGAGTCCCAGTTGCACGGCGGCATACTCCTCGGTGTCGTAGCGTACGCCCGCATGGAGCTGTACCGACTTGCGGTTGCCTGCCGCGAGAATGACGCGTACACCGTTCTGCTCGGGCACGAGGCGGCATTCGGCGGTCTGGTAGAACAGGTCGACACGCATCGAGGTGGTGAGCTCCTGCTCCAGCTTGGCGTCGATGCTGTCAGTCTTGCTGAGGTGGAATTTCTGGCGAAGGAAGCGTTCGGCCTGCGGCGTCATGTTCTCAAAGGTATAGCCGGTGACGTGCTGCTTCTCGGTCATCACCTGCGGGCGCAGGGGGTGGTAGATGGTGGGACGGAATGTCTCGTCGATGCCGATGCGCTCCTTCAGGGCGATAATCTGGTCCCAGTGGCGCATGGCCTCCTCCTCACCATAGCGTATCAGCGAGTCGATGGCTGGCGCTGTAAAGCTGGCGGTAGAGAAACCGTGAGGATCGACATTCATATACAGGTCGGTGATGGCCTTGTTCTCGTCGTACTTGTTCACACAGTTCACGTCGATAATCTGTCCCACAATACTCATTGTGCCTCCGATGTTCTCGGCGGTCTTCGGCTTACCCGACAGCGTGACGCCGATGACGATGTCGGCGCCCATCTTGCGGGCCACGTCGACGGGGTAGTTGTTCTTCAGACCACCGTCAACCAGCACCATATCGCCGATTCTCACGGGTGAGAAGGCAGCGGGAATGGCCATCGAGGCGCGCATGGCCTGTGGCAGCCGTCCACTGTGGAACACCACTTCGCTGTTGTCCATGATGTTCGTAGCCACGCAGGCAAAGGGGATGCGCAGGTCGCGCGAGAAGTCGAGCGAGTCGGTATAGCCCACGCAAAGCTGCTGGAACAGTTCGGCCAGGTTCTTGCCCTTGATGATGCCGCCGGCGTTCATGTCTTTCTTGCCAATGGTCATGCCTGTGCTGAAGACGTAGGTGTACTGCTTCCTCCGGTCGCTGAGGCTCTGGCGGCGCAGGTCTTCCTTATCGGTGATGACGTAGCTCCAGTCCTGTGCCCTGACCATCGAGTCGAGCGAGTTGGCGTTGTAGCCGATGGAGTAGAGTCCGCCGACGATGCTGCCTATCGACGTGCCCGTGACGATGTCGATGGGGATGCCGGCTTTCTCCAGCACCTTCAGCACGCCGATGTGGGCCATGCCCTTGGCACCGCCGCCACTCAGTACGACGGCCACCTTCTTTCTCTTTCCACTAACTTCTTTCTTTTCTCCAATCTCTTGTGCGGTCACCGTGTTGCAGAACAGTACGGCGGCCAGTATCATAACAATCTTTTTCACCCTTTTACTTGATGTTCAGTACGACGATGGATTTCGCGGGTACCTGAACGGTGACCGTGTTTTTCTTCAGTTTGGCGTCCTTGAAGGGCTTGGGGGTGACGACGGCGGGGTGCTCGAAGTCGTTGAAGTCGGCCACGTTCTTCGAGGTCAGAATCTCGCCGCTGACTTGTTTGGCCTGGTAGCCAGCCAGGTCGAAGTCGATGGTCTGTGCCTTGTCCAGCGACACGTTGGTGACGGCCAGTACGATGCTGCCGTCGGTGGTCTTAGCTGCCGAGGCCGAGAGCATGGGGCAGGGGCGGTAGCCCGCATCCTTGGCACCCTCTTTCTCCTTGAAGTAGGCCTTCGATACCTGGATGGTCTCGCTCTCGAGGTCGACGGGCAGGTAGGTAGCCTCCTGGAACGGGGTGTACATGCGGAACACGTGGTAGGTAGGCGTCAGCACCATGTGGCCCGTGCCCTTCTGGTCGGTCAGTATCATCGACTGCAGCACGTTCACCACCTGGGCGATGTTCGCCATCTTCACGCGGTCGGTATACTTGTGGAAGACGTTCAGCGATAGCGAGGCCACGAAGGCATCGCGCAGGGCGTTCTGCTGGTACAGGTGGCCGCTGATGGTGCCGGGCTCCTCGTCCCACCACGTGCCCCACTCGTCGACCAACAGGCCTACCTCGCCCTTCGGGTCTTTCTCGTCCATGATGGCCTTGTGCTTCTTGATGACCTCCTCAATCTCCAGACACTTGCC
>JAEEGL011975586.1_pt1 | contig 22309 bp, 14 predicted proteins | sample 9134231 | NCBI WGS metagenome assembly JAEEGL01 (sample SAMN16246548, study PRJNA631951) | gut metagenome | biome: gut microbiome; feature: rumen; material: fiber-attached | host: Bos | place: Iran: Karaj | collected 2018-10 | reverse complement strand
TTGTAACCGATGTCGGAGAGAGTCAGAAGCGTTATATCTGACAGGCCGTTTCCGTCAAGCAACGCACGTATTTCGCGCAGTTTGTTTCCGTTATGCGTCGCCATAACGATCTTTATATCTCTTTTCATGTCAGTCGAAGAGTGCGGCGACAAATTCGTCCGGGCTGAAATACTGAAGATCGTCGACCTGTTCGCCTACGCATATGAATTTTACCGGAATGTCGAGCTCCTCGCGAATCGAGAACACTATTCCGCCCTTGGCTGTGCCGTCAAGCTTTGTGAGTATTATTCCGGTAAGACGGGCGGAGTTTTTGAATTCTGCGGCCTGACGTACGGCGTTCTGGCCCGTGGTCGCGTCGAGAACGAGCAGGTTTTCACGCGGGCATCCCGGAAGTTCACGGTCTATCACACGGTTTATCTTGGCAAGCTCGTCCATAAGGTTCTTCTTGTTGTGAAGTCTTCCCGCGGTGTCTATGATGAGTACGTCGGTCTTTCTTTTCTTGGCCGCGGCGATAGCGTCGAAAACCACCGATGCCGGATCCGAGTTCTCGCCGTGGCTAATCATCTCCACGCCGACCCGTTCAGCCCATATGCCGAGCTGATCGATGGCCGCCGCACGGAATGTGTCGCCGGCTGCAAGAAGCACGCTCTTCCCCTCGCTTTTAAGGAGATTGGCGATTTTGGCGATTGAAGTCGTTTTCCCGACGCCGTTTACTCCTATGACAAGTATGACTGCGGGCGACGGTTCAAGCGCAAGCGGTTCGGCCTCGCCTATCATTTCCGTCAGTATCTCCCTGAGCGTGTCCTTTATCTCACCGGCGTCCCTGATTCTGTTCTGCCGGACCCGCTCGCGCAGTTCATCGATAATTTTTTCGGTAGGACCGACGCCTATGTCGGACGTGATAAGCAGCTCTTCGAGCTCGTCAAGCAGTTCATCGTCGATTTTTCTTTTTCCGAAAATCGATTCAAAACCGCCGAATATCGCGTTTTTCGTTTTCAGAAGTCCATTTTTCAGTTTTTCAAAAAAACTCATCAGCTGTATTTTTCTCCTATCTTCTGTTCTGCCTCGTTTACATTCATGCTGAGCACCTTTGAAATGCCGCGGTCGGGCATGGTGATCCCGTACAGCATATCTGAGGCCTCCATTGTCCCGCGTCTGTGCGTTATGACTATAAACTGCGTTTTTTCGGAATAGCGCTTCATATACTCTGACAGGCGCACGACGTTTACCTCGTCAAGTGCCGATTCGATTTCGTCGAAAATGCAGAAGGGCGTCGGATTTACGTTGAGTATTGCGAAAATCAGCGCGATCGCCACGAACGACTGTTCGCCGCCTGACAGCGAAATAAGGTTGTTAATTATTTTTCCGGGAGGCGCGACGTTTATTTCAATTCCGCTTGTGAGTATGTTTTCCGGGTCGGAAAGGGAAATGTTTGCCGTTCCGCCGCCGAAAAGTTCTCTGAAGGTGACGGCGAAATTGCGGTTTATGGCATCAAACGCCGTTATGAACTTGGTCTTCATTTCCCGTTCCAGACGGCCGATGATGCCGTCGAGGCTTTCACGGGCTTTTACAAGGTCGTCATACTGTGTTTTGCTGAACTCGTATCTTTCCTTGACGTCGGCATATTCTTCGATTGCGCCGACGTTGACATGACCGAGGGCGCGCAGTCTGTTGCGCAGCTCCGTTTGTCTGCGGTTGTAATCGGGGATGTCCTTTTCCGTTACCGGCGGGTAGTTCAGATCAACCGCGGCAGAGTAGGTGAGTTCATAGTCCTCCCATATCCTGGCCGACAGTCTGTCGTGATCGGCGCTTATCTGCTGCCGCTTGCTGTCCAGTCTTACGTATTCTTTGTAAACAAAGTCGCGTTTATCCCCCAGCTCGGAGAGCTTTTCGCGTATTTCAGACTGCTTTTTTTCAAAATCAGCGTTTTGTTTTGCGAGCTTCTCCTTCTCTTGAGCAAGCGTCTCAAGTACAACGGCTATCTCACCTTTTTCCGCTGTCTGCTGTTTTATTTTGCTTCTCGCGGTGACAAGCTTTTCCTGAAGCGACAGTATCAGCGTTTCGGATCTTTCTATCTCGTCCTCAAGCGCCGCGACTGTGCTTCCGTTGAGACGGCTGTTGGATCTGAGCGATTCTGTTTCCGTCTCGAGCGTCGCCGCGGCCACAAGCAGTGCGTTTCTTTCCTTTTCGGTATCCTGACGCGCGTCATCGGCGTCGCTGTTTTCGATGCGGGCCTTTTCGAGAAGTTTTTCCGCCTGCTCAAGCCTGTCTTCGGCCTGCTTTATGTCCCAGCAGAGATCGGAACGTTCCGTGTCGTATCTGCTGCTCTCGCTGTCGATTCCTTCAAAATCGTTTTTCAGTGATTCCAGCCTTTCCTTTTCGGCTTCTATGCGGGTTTTATACACTTCGAGCGCCGTGTGCTCGTTCTGGCACAAGGTCTGAATCAGGCTGATCCTCCCGTCGAGGTCCTCTGCCTTTTCGTCAAGTTCCTTCGATTCGGCTGTCAGCTTTTCAAGTCCGGCTGTCTCCGCCTTTTCACGAAGCCTGAGCGATATTATTTCTTCATTTATTGCCGAAATCTCCGCCGAGCGGGTGAGAATGCCGCTGTCGGTTTTTACCGAACCGCCTGTGAACGATCCGCCGGCGTTGATTAGCTGCCCGTCAAGAGTGACGATGCGAAGTCTGTAGCCGAAGGATTTTGCGCTGTATGAGGCGTTGTCGAGATTGTCGAAGACCGCCGTGCCGCCAAGAAGATAGCCGATGACTCCGCCGTATTTCGGGTCAAAGGAACAAAGCGTGTCTGCCATGCCGACATATCCTCTGTGCGAAGCGAGCCTGTCGGCGGTGACTGCCGGCTGACGCGCCTTTACGGAGGTTATCGGATAAAAGGTCGCCCTTCCGCCGCCTGTTTTTTTCAGATACGCAATGGCGTTCTTCGCCGAGTCCTCGTTTTCGGTTATAATATTCTGTATATTGGAGCCGAGCGATGTCTCGATCGCTATGCTGTACTGTTTCCTGACCTTAAGCAGTCTGGAAACAGGGCCGCATATGCCCGGTATCTCACCGTTTTTCGCGGCATGCATCACATTCTTTACCGAATATGAATATCCTTCAAGCAGCTCGTCCATGCGGCGCAGCGCCTCTGCGCGTTTTTCGCGCGTCTCTATGCCGACGGCAAGGCCGTTCAGCGAAACGCGTATTTCGTTCTGCTTTTCCTCGTTTGACTTTATTTTTTCGCGTGCCTGGGCGTATTCCTCGCGCATCAGGCGCACGCTGTCTGCGTATGATTGCTCCTTTTCCGCCGTGCGTTTGCATTCGTCCTCAAGCGACGCGACCGATTCGGTCAAAGCCTCTATCTGGTTTATCAGATCCTGCTTTCTTCCGCTACCGGCTTCGTGGGAACCGTCCATGGCGGAAAGCTTTACGCGTAGATTCGTTATTTCGCTCTCTATCAGTCTGCGTTCGTCGTCGCGGTCGAGAATCTCCTGCTCCAGTCTTTCGCATTCAAGAGTCTGTTTTTCGAGAAGGGCGTTTTTCTCCTTTAATTTTTCGGCCGTTTCAAGACTTTGAAGCGTTTTTTCTTCGAGCAGAGCCGAAAATTCGTTTCCGCGAGTCTGCCCGTCGAGCAGGGCGTTTTTTCTGGCTTCAAGTTCCTGCCTGGCCTGGGTTATGCGGCTTTCCATGTGGGAAATGTCGTTTTCAAGCACCTGGCCGCTCGATTCAAGCCTGTAGCGTTCCTCGTTTATTTTTTCGATCTGACCGGAAATCTTTTCTGCCGAAAATCTGCTCTCGTCCGCCTCGGCGTAAAGAGCTTCGGAACGCTGTTGACAGGCTGATCTCTCGCTGTCCACGGATTCGAGTTCAAGCTTTGCCGCAGTATAAAGGCGTTCGGTTTCGTCGGCAACGGAACGCATGGTGTTTGCCTGATAGAGCCAGAGCGAAACGTCCACCTCTTTTTTCTGCTCATGCAGATCGAGATATTTTCTGGCGGCTGCCGCCTCCTTTTCGAGCGGACCGACACGGTCTCCGAGTTCGGAAAGCATGTCTCCGACGCGCAGAAGATTGGCTTCCGTATCACGCAGCTTGCGTTCCGCCTCGTTTTTGCGGACGCGGAACTTGCTTATTCCGGCTGCTTCCTCAAATACGGAACGGCGTTCGTCGCTTTTTTGCGAGATAATTTCAGCGATTTTTCCCTGACCTATATTTGAATATCCCGTTTTTCCGACGCCGGTGTTCATAAACAGTTCGGCAATGTCCCTGAGCCTGCCTTTGCGGCCGTTAATCAGGTATTCGGAATCGCCGCCGCGAAAATATCTTCTGGTTACGGAAACCTCGTCGTGTTCATCTTCGAGTCGTCCGAGCCCCTGAGTGTTGTCGATAAAAAGCGTGACCTCGGCGTAACTCATCGGACGGCGATTGTCGGAGCCGCCGAAAATGACGTCTTCCATTTTCGAGCCGCGTATGCTTTTTGTCGACATCTCGCCGAGGACCCAGCGTACGGCGTCGGTAATGTTGGATTTTCCGCTGCCGTTCGGGCCGACTATGACGGTTATTCCGTTATCAAAATTAAGTCTTGTTTTGTCGGGGAAGGATTTGAACCCCTGCATTTCGATTGCCTTCAGTTTCAATCTTTATTCCTCAGCTTAATGTGTAATTGAATGTGTACGGACTGAGATCCGGTTTTTCTCTGATTTTCACGTCGCGAAAACCGTAGTCTGCGCAAAGTGCCGTTTTATTTGCTTTCTTTTTTCCGGAAGTTATCGACGTAAAACCCGCCGGGACCTCGAGAAGCAGGATTTTACCGTTTGTTTTGACTCCGCGCAGACGATCGGTAATTCTGTTCAGCATTACCCGTGACATGACCTGCTCACCGACCGACGGGTCGAATGTGTCAGTCACAATGCCGTCGCTCCCGTACAGGTCGCGTCCGGAGTGCAGGCCGATTTTAATTACCGGGACTCCGGCCCGCAGGAATACCTCAAGTACCTCCGCGGTCCTGGATATTATGTTTTCGCGGTCCGGAGGGAGATACTCCCCGCGCCGTGTCATTTCTTCAAGCTCGGTGCGGGCAAAAACCATTGTGGGGTATATTCTTGCTCCGTCGGCGCCCATTGCGACTATTTTCTCAGCGGTTTGTATCTCGTCTGCGGGGTTCGAGCCGGGAAGGGCGGTCATCATCTGCCCTATCAGTGAAAAGCCGTAGCGTTTTACAAGTTCGCAGGCACGCTCGCTGTCTGCTGACGTATGCCCGCGCTTTGAAATTTCAAGCACCCTGTCTGACATGCTCTGAATGCCGAGTTCTATACATTTTACGCTGTATCCCGAAAGAACGCCGAGAATGTCCTCGGTAATATAGTCCGGTCTTGTGGAAAGTCTGATCGATGAAACTGAACCGAGTGAAACATATTTTTCTGCGGTTTCGAGCAGCGAGATCATGAGTGCGCGGTCGATTCCCGTAAAGCTTCCGCCGAAAAAGGCTATTTCCGTCTGCGCCCCCGGTTCTATCGTTTCGAGAGCGTCCGAGATAGTCCTGTCGGCGTATTCTGCTATGAAGCGTTCGTCAAGGTCTTTTTTGCCTGAGATCGCTTTCTGATTGCAAAAAACGCACATGTTCGGGCAGCCAAGATGCGGAATAAAAACAGGAATGTTTACGTGTCGCATATGCCGAAAAGCACCGTGAGAGCCTCTTTCGCCGCGTTCTGCTCCGCCTCTTTTTTTGTGGTTCCCGTGCCCCGCCCTATCGTGTTTCCGTTCAGCGAAGCCTCCACAGTGAATTTTTTTTGATGCGAAGGCCCGGTTTCGCCGGTTACTTTATACGACGGAATGCCCTCTTTCGCACTCTGCGTGAATTCCTGCAGCCTTGATTTGAAATCCGTTATTCTGTGCTCTGCGACCGTTTTCTTTATGGCCGGAAGAATAAATTTCCGCGCCTCGTCCAGTCCGCCGTCGATGTATATGGCGGCAATCAACGCCTCGCAGGCGTTTTCGAGAATGGACGGATTGCTCCTGCCGCCGCCGAGCTCCTCGCCTTTTCCCAGGATCAGAAAATCTCCGAGTCCAATCGATTTTGCAAAGTCGCTGAGCGATTCACGGCACACGGATGATGAGCGTATTTTTGTAAGAGTTCCCTCGTCCGTATCCGGATATGTCGAAAACAGATAGTCAGCGGCGATAAAGTTCAATACCGAATCGCCGAGGAATTCGAGCCTTTCGTTGCACTGCTGCCGGCTTTCGTTCGTATACGACGAGTGAGTGAGGGCGAGAGTGAGTATTTTTGTATCACCGAACGTATAACCTATGACGTTCTGTAGCCTTGAAAAATCACTTTCCATCAGTCGCTTCCTCCTGCCCCTGATTCTTCATTACTATACCGGCGATGGAATAGGTCACGTTGCTTGAGACGCAGTTTATAGCCTGTCTGACGGCGTTGTAAACCGCCTTCGAGTCAGAACCGCCGTGCGCCTTTATTACCGGTTTGGACAGGCCGAGAAGAGGGGCTCCTCCGTATTCCGACGCGTCGAAGTCCTTTTTCATTCTGCGCAGGCCGGTTTTTACGGTGAGCGACGACATTCTGGCTACCGGATTTTTCTCATATATTTCCTTCAGCTTGCTCATAAAATACGAGCCGCAGCCTTCTGTGAGTTTGAGAACTATGTTGCCTGTGAATCCGTCGCAGACCAGTACGTCACAGACGCCGAATGGCAGGTCCTTGCCCTCGACGTTGCCTATGAAATTGATCGCTTCCTCCTGCTCGAGCAGGGAATAGGCATCCTGCAGAAGCTTTGATCCCTTGGTACGCTCGGTCCCTATATTGACAAGACCCACGCGCGGCAGTTCCAGCCCGAACATGCTTCTCATGTAGACCGTGCCCATTCTGGCGAACTGCACGTAGGTTTCCGGCGGAATTTCTATGTTCGCGCCGCTGTCAATGAGAAGCGTCGGATTTCTGTACGGGAGGACTGATGCGATGGCGGATTTCTGGATGCCCTTGATTCTGCGCACGATCAGTGTGGATCCAGCATGAAGCGCGCCTGTATTTCCGGAGGAAACGAAGGCGTCTCCCTCTCCGTCAGCAAGCATTTTAAGCCCCACGCTCATTGAGCTGTCACGCTTTTCGCGGACGACCGAAAGCGCGTGGTCCTCCATGCTTATTACGGATATCGAGTGAATAAGTTCCACGTTGTTTCTGAATATGTTGATATTCTGCCTGCGTGCAAGGTCTGTTATCTCCTGACGGTTGCCCACAACCGCAAAATCCGTCGTGCCGTAATCTTCGGCCGCCCTTGCAACTCCTTCAAGCTGTGCCTGCGGCGCGTTGTCTCCGCTCATTGCGTCAACGATAATTTTCATTTTATTTCCGTATTCCTGAGATATTCAAGCGAAAGACGGGCGACGTATTCGTTACGCGCGTTTTTTCCGCCTTTTATTTTTTTGTCCGGCAACTGCATTATTCCGAAATTGGCGTTCATCGGCTGGAAATCCGAGACTCCACCGTTTGAAACGTAGTGCGCCAGAGCGCCGATTGCCGTTGTCCGCGGAAGCGTGAAAGGCGCTTCGGCTTTCGCGGTCAAAGCGGCGTTGACGCCGGCAAGCCAGCCCGAAGAGGTTGATTCTATATATCCTTCCACGCCCGTGATCTGTCCGGCAAAGAACAGTTCCGGCTTTGATTTGAGAGAATAATTCTCGGAAAGAACGCGCGGAGAATCGATGTACGTATTGCGGTGCATGACCCCGTAACGAAGGAATTCCGCTTTCCCGAGCCCAGGTATCATCCTGAAAACGCGCCTCTGCTCCGGAAAGGTGAGGTGTGTCTGAAAGCCGACGATATTGAACATGGTTTTTTCGGCGTTTTCCTGTCTTAACTGCACTACCGCGTACGGTTCGCGCCCTGTTGACGGATTCGGAAGTCCGACCGGCTTGAGCGGCCCGTACAGAAGGGTGTCGCGCCCTCTTTTTGCCATAATTTCAACGGGCATGCAGCCCTCAAATACCTTAAACCCGGTCTGCGATTCCCTGTCAAAATCCTTGAGCGGAGTTTCTTCAGCGCTCACCAGAGCATCGTAAAAAGCGTCGTATTCACCCTTTTCCATGGGGCAGTTTATATACGCCGCCTCTCCTTTGCCGTAGCGGGAAGCGTAATACGCTTTGCTCATATCGACGGTTGATCCGTCGACTATAGGCGCGGCGGCGTCGAAAAAGCTCAGGCATCCTCCGCCGACAAGCACGGATATTTTTTCGGCAAGAGCGTCCGACGTCAGGGGGCCGGTGGCGATCACCGTTATTCCGTCGGGGATTGCCGTAATCTCGCCGTGTATGACGTCAATAAGCGGCTCGGACTCGATTTTCTTCGTAATATAGTCCGAAAAGCGGTATCTGTCGACCGCAAGCGCCGCTCCCGCCGGCACCTCGTTTGCGTCGGCAGCTTCCATAATCAGCGAGCCCAGGACTCTGAGTTCCTCTTTCAGCAGACCTATTGCGTTGGTGAGCTGGCGTGAGCGCAGCGAATTGGAGCAGACAAGTTCTGCAAATCCGTCGCTGCGGTGTGCCGGTGAATGCTTTAACGGCTTCATCTCGTACAGCCTTACGCGGACGCCCCGGCGGGCGATCTGCCATGCCGCTTCGCAGCCTGCCAGCCCCGCTCCGACGACGTTTACGGCGTCAGTCATTTTTTTCTCCGTTTTTTCTGAAGCCGCATTCCTTATTCGAGCAGACGATCCTGCCGGATTTCTTCATTACGAGAAGTGAACCGCAGTCGGGACATTTTTCTCCTGTCGGACGGTCCCACAGCATAAGACTGCATGACGGGTAATTCGAGCAACCGTAGTACTGGGTGCCTTTTTTTGAAAAACGCGAAACGATCTGTCCGCCGCAGAGGGGGCAGACTGTTCCTGTCGGATGTACGATCTCGCGTGTATAGTCGCAAACCGGATAGTTTGAGCAGGCGATGAATTCACCGTACCTTCCCGTGCGTTTTACAAGCTCCGCGCCGCATTTTTCGCATTTTTCACCGATAAGTTCGGGTTCTTTTTTTTCGTTTTCGACAATATTGCCGTTCTGATCTATGGATTTCGTGTTTTTGCAGGCCGGATAGTTGGGACATGCCGCGAATTTGCCGCGCTTGCCCTGGCGTATAACCATTTTCGCTCCGCACTTTTCGCATATAATGTCCGTTTCGACCACCGGAGCGCTTATCTTTTCGCTGCTGAGTTTATTCCGGGCTTTTTCCAGTTCGTTCTCAAAATCAGCATAAAAGCTTCTCAGAAGGTCGAGCATGTCGCGCGTGCCGCCGGCAATGTCGTCAAGTCCCTCTTCAAGATTGGCGGTAAAGGCGTAGTCGATGATGTCGGGGAAATTCGCCGTCATTATGTCGTTCGTCAGTTTGCCGAGCTCCGTGGGTTTGAGGGTTTTGCCGTCCTGCGTTACGTATCCGCGATCCACGATTGTGGATACGGTTGTGGCGTAGGTGGATGGGCGGCCGATGCCTTTTTCTTCGAGGAATTTTACAAGGCTGCCCTCAGTGAATCTCATCGGCGGTTCCGTGAAATGCTGCTCTCCCTTGATTTTGCCGCAGGTAACGCGCTCTCCGACCGACAGGGAAGGAATGAACGTGTTTCTGTCTTCGTCGTCTCCCGAATCGTATTCGGCGAGAAACCCGCGGAAGATCATGACCGAACCCGTAACACGGAAATTGTGCTTTCCGCACTCTATGTCGACTGTGGTCGTGTCGTATTCGGCCGGTGCCATAAGGCTTGAAACAAACCTGTTCCATATGAGCCTGTAAAGCCTGTACTGGTCGGGTGTAAGGTATTCTTTTATGGAGTCCGGGCTGTGGCCCATGTCTGTCGGCCTGATTGCCTCATGTGCGTCCTGCACTTTGCCTTTTGCTTTGTATGCGCGGCGCGCCGAGGGAACATATTCTCTGCCGTACGTTTGTTCTATGTATTTTTCAGCGTCGGACGCGGCCTCGTCCGAAATGCGCAGCGAATCCGTACGCATATACGTGATAAGACCCTGAGCGCCGCCGTTCTGGTGGCCGAGATCGATGCCTTCGTAAAGTTCCTGGGCAACCTGCATCGTCCTTTTTGCACGCATTCCGAGCTTTCTGGAGGCCTCCTGCTGCAGCGTTGAGGTCGTAAAGGGAGCCTGAGGGATTTTCTGCCGCACGTTTTTTTTGACGGATGTTATCACGGCGTCGCGTCCGTCGACGTCGGCGCAGATGCCGTCGGCCTGCTCCGCGTTGTTTATTTCATCCTTTTCACCGTTTCTGCCGACGTGCCGGGCGGTGAACATCTGCCCGTTCTTTGTGCGGAATTCCGCGTCAACGGTCCAGTATTCATCGGGTACGAACGCATTTATTTCGTTCTCTCTGTCCACGATTATTCGTGTGGCGACCGACTGAACCCTTCCGGCTGAAAGGCCCGAGCGGATCTTCCAGAGAAGCGGCGAGAGGTTGTATCCGACAAGGCGGTCGAGTATTCTTCTCGTCTGCTGTGAGTTTACAAGATCCATGTCGATCGGGCGCGGTTCCTTTATCGCAGCCTTTATGGCGTTTTTCGTCAGCTCGTTAAAGCAGACGCGTCTGGCCTTGTCCTGCGGAACGGCAAGCACCGTGGCTAAATGCCACGAAATGGCTTCGCCCTCGCGGTCGGGGTCGGTTGCAAAGAATATGGTGTCGGCCTCCTCCGCTTCCTTTTTCAGTTTCTTGATCAGGTCGCCTTTGCCCCTTATGTTTATGTATTCAGGTTTGAAGTCGTGTTCAACGTCGACTCCCAGCCGGCTTTTCGGCAAATCGCGAAGGTGACCCATCGACGCTACAATCTTGTAGTTCGAGCCGAGATATTTCTTTATTGTCTGCTCCTTGTACGGAGACTCTATGATTACAAGATTTTTCTTTGACATGTTGTTCCTCATGGCGGATCATTCCGCAACGTATTTTTCTCCGGGCAGGGAAATGATTCTGCCGTATATTTCCAGCACCGTAAGCGAAGACAGCACCGTACTTACGTCAAGGCCGGTCGAGGCAACTATTTCATCTACGGTGAGCGTCCGTCCGCATGCAAAGCACGACATAACGGCAGCCTCGTCGGGCTCCAGACCGTCGGTATCGATTTTAACGGGTTGCGGTTCGGCCTTGACCGGCTCCGCCCTGCGAGACGGAGCGGCTTTCTTTCTCAGAGCAGCCGTCTGCTCGACGATAATTTCAGCGACGGGGGACGACGTGATTTTCGTCTCGTCGAGAGTCAGATATCTGTCGGAAAAATCGGCTATGATCTCTCTGCCCGAGGAAATCGTTGTCGCGCCGTTCCTGAGCAGGCCGTTCGTTCCCGCGGTCGAGCCTTCGCCTATTCGTCCGGGCACAGCGTAGATTCTTCTGCGTTGCTCTGACGCGTGCGAGGCAGTGTTGAGAGCCCCGCTTTTTTCGGGTGCCTCCGCGACAAACGTCGCCTGACATATGCCGCTTATTATCCTGTTGCGCATCGGGAAGTTCCATCTGTAAGGAGGCGTAAACGGTTTAAATTCCGAAATTATGCAGCCTTTTTCCTCGATTTCATCCATCAGGAAGTGATGCTCGGCAGGATAAGCCCTGTCGAGGCCGTTTCCGAGAACGGCGACGGTATAGCCGCCGGCGTCAAGCGCCGCACGGTGCGCGGTTCCGTCGACACCGAGCGCCATCCCGCTGAAAATTACAGCTCCGGCCCTGGCCATGTCATATGTGATCGAATACGCGCATCTTTCTCCGTAGTCGCTCATTTTCCGGGTTCCCACCACCGCGACGCAGAGCCGGTCGTTAAGTTCGATCAGGTTGCCCCTGGCGTAGAGAAGGACGGGACGGTCGAAGGTCACGGACAGTCTTTGAGGGAAAAGCGGGTCCTGCGGAATAATAACGCGTATACCGCGGCTCTCGCAGTATTCGGCGATTCTCTCCGTCTCTCCCAGATCCTTGTTTTCAAGGCGTCTGAGCGTCGACTCGTGCAGCTTTCCGGCGCTTGAGTAATCGTCTGCCCCGTATATTGCCTCCGTGTCGCCGCTGAAGGCGTCTTCAAGCGCGGGGCCGTCTCTTACGGTTCCTTCAACGCAACAACCGAGCCAGATCCGCAGAAGCTGGTTTCTGTTCATATAAATCTCCTGTTTTACCGTTTCCGACGGCAGTTCCACATGAATATCGCGGCGGCGGCCGATACGTTGAGCGACTCGACTCCGTTTTCCATCGGTATGTACACTGTCCGCCCGGCGGCTGATATTATCTCATCGGGCAATCCGTGCCCCTCGTTTCCTGCGATGAACACGGTCCTGCCGGTGCATTCGATATTCTCAATGCTGACGGCCTTGCTGTCAAGTACGGATGCGTAAACGCTGTATCCGCAGCCTCTGAGAATGCCGATCGCGTCCGGAAGGGAAGGTGTATACGCCGTTTTCTGGCGGAAAATCGCTCCCATGGAAGCGCGGACGGCGCGCGGCGAGTAAATGTCGGCGCAGTCATCGGAAAAAATAAGCATTCCGATGCCGGTCGCGGCCGCCGTGCGTACTATTGTTCCGACGTTTCCGGGATCTCGCACTCCGCAGAGTATGAACACCGAACGTCCGTCGGCGAAGTCGTCTTCTATAAATATTTTACTTAAATTGCAGATTTTGTCAATACGTTTTGACAATGAAATTACTCCCTGCGGGCTTTTTTCGGTAGAAATCTTTGAAAAAACCTGTTCGCTTACGCATGTAACGTCGCATTCAGGTTTAAGAGACAGGCAGAACCCGATCTCTTTTTCGGTGCAGAAAATGTCGGTAAGCGGCGCACCGGATTTGACTGCCTCCTCAAGAAGTTTTTCACCCTCAAGCATAAACAGCCCCGTCTCGTCGCGGCCTTTTTTTCGCGACAGGGACGCAGCGGTCATTATCTTCGGATTATTGCGTGATGTGATGAATTTCAGCATTTGTGATGTCGGAAAAGCCCCGATAATATGCAATAAATCCCCGGGAAGTCCGGGGATTGGTTGTCAAAGCGCCGCTTTTGACTTCTCCGCAAGTGAAGCGAAAGCTTCCTTGTCGGAGACCGCCAGTTCAGCGAGCATCTTTCTGTTCAGATTGATTCCTGCGAGCTTGAGGCCGTGCATGAAAGTCGAATAATTCATGCCGTTGACCTTTGCCTGCGCGTTAATGCGTGCGATCCACAGTTGACGGAAGTCTCTCTTTTTCAGTTTTCTTCCGACAAATGCGTAATTGCCGCTCTTCATCACGGCCTGTTTCGCCATCTTGAAGTGTTTGGATTTTGCACCCCAGTAGCCCTTCGCCGACTTCAGAACTTTATTTCTTCTTTTGCGCGTCATCATTGCGCCTTTTACTCTTGCCATTTCTTTATCCTCCTGTCAGTTTTCCGTTATTTGGATATGAGCTGTCTGTAGGTCGGAGCCATTGACTCGCTGAGGTATCCGGTCTTGCGGAGCTGTCTCTTGCGTTTCGCGGTTTTGAGACCGAGCTTGTGACGGCGGTTGGTGTGGTTGAGCTTGACCTTGCCGCTCTTTGTGAGCGAAAATCTTTTGGATGATGCGCTGTGGGATTTGAGTTTTCCCATGATATACTTCCATTCCCGGTGACTTTGGTATTGTTTTTCTGCGGCAGACCGGTGTCACCGTACCGGAGCGCCTGTTAATTCAGTTCCCGACCGTTTCTTTTGCTTCCTTTTCGGCCTTTTTGTTTTTGACCGTTGATTTTATCGGGGAAATGAACATCGTCATTGTTCTTCCCTCAAGGACGGGAGTCTTGTCAACCTGTCCCTTTTCGGAACAGGCTTCTTCAAATCTTTTCAGGAGTTCCGTACCCTGCTCGGTTCTGCTGAGCTGGCGTCCCCTGAATCTCAGCACGACGCGGACCTTATCGCCGTTTTCGAGAAATTTGAGAGCGTTTCTCGCCTTGACGTTAAAGTCGTTTGTATCGATGTTGCAGGAAAGCTGAACCTCCTTTACAGTCGACGTCTGCTGATTTTTTCTTGCCTCTTTTTCTTTTTTATCGCGTTCGAAGCGGTATTTACCGTAATCGAGAATCTTGCATACGGGCGGATTCCCCTGCGGCGCGATAAGAACCAGATCAAGCCCCTTGTCGTTTGCCGTTCCGAGCGCGGCGGAAAGAGTGACGGTTCCAAGCTGTTCTCCGCCCGATCCGATCAGACGGATCTGTTTCGAACGGCTGAAGCCGGGAAGGGCAAGAATGGCTTCGTTTATTGTCATTTCTTTTGAATTGCTTTTGGCTGCTATTGCAGATCACCTCCGTACAGAGCGAAAATTGAAAAAACGAGGTCGCAAAAAAGAAGACCTCGTGACACAGTAGCCAGAATATCAAACCGGCAGACACACTATCTGACGGTGAGGGATCAACCCTTCTTCTTTTTTATGACGGCAATATTATACCACTTTTTTTTCCGTCTGTCAAGCATTTTGTTAAAAACTTTTTATTTTTTTCGGAAAATCCGTCTTTGACTTGACATTCCGCTCCTGTTGCTGTATAATATTAGTGTATAAAATCATTTTTCCGGTTGCTTGCTGCTCCGGAGGAAACGGCGTATCTGATGAAAGAAAAGCGTTTTTTCTCACAACTGACAAAGAAAATTCTGTCGGCGGCGGTGGCGTTCTGCCTTGCCCTCGGAGCCTTTCCTTTTTACGGGACGGGAACCGATTCCGGTTACGATCTGCCGTGGCTCTGGCCCGTGCCCGGAAGCTACAAGATAAACTGCCTTGATTATTATTACAACGGCGGCATACATAATCAGGGGCAGTGCGTTGACATCGGAGCCAACGGATACACGGGCGACACCAGACTTGACGTTGTCTCCGCAACCTCAGGCAGCGTGCTGTATATCAAGGACGAGTTCAATGAAACCGACAACAGGGGCTCCGGCTGGGGCAACTATGTCATAATCCGCACGGGAGACACGTGCGTGGCATACGCGCATCTTCAGAGCGTGTCGGTAAAGGGCGGTCAGTCCGTAAAGGCCGGTCAGGTGCTGGGCAAGATGGGCAATACGGGAAACTCGACGGGCGTTCATCTGCATCTCCAGGCATACCCGCTGGGTGATAAAAATGGATATCAGAGCACAGCGATATACGTTTTCGACAAGTTCACCGAAAACCCGCTTTATTACCCCAAGTTTCAGTTTATGAAGGGTCTTGCGACATACAGCGTAAGATACGGCGAATGGATAAGAGAGTATTACAAAAACGTTTCAGGCGCCTACTACACCTATTCGGGCGGCGTGGTGTCCGACTACGATCTTACATACGTTGATGCCAGACTGCGCGTGTATGCAACGTCGGGCGCCGTTCTGCGCACCCTGCCGCTCAACGACAACCAGTACAACAGGGAGACGGCGGAATACGGGAGCTATGTTGACATAATAGGTTACACCTTCGACGCTTACGGTGAAATCTGGCTTAAAACCGACACGGGTCTTTGGCTTACGGAAAACGGGGTAGGCTTTTACGATTACAACGATTCTCTGGAAATATTCGGTCAAACGCTTCCCGAAGGGACCTACGGCAACCTCGCCGACGCCCCGCTTACCGGAACCGTTTCATCAGGCAATCCGATCGTTCTGTTCATCGCCCAGATTTTAAGCGGCGATACGGTCATCGCCGAGCGCAGACTCTCTCCCGCTTCGGTTATGAGCGTCGATATAAACGAGGCCGCTTCTCAGCTTCTGACAGGTTCGCTTGACGACGGAAACTATATCTTCAGAATATCGGCCACCGCCTCCTCGCAGTATCCGAACCAGGCCGTTTATTCGTGCACAAAGGTGCTGGCGGAATCTGAGTTTGTTATGGATTCGTATCTCTCCGACCGCACGCCGCCGATCATCGAGGCGATAGATTTTGCTCTGAGCGGTGCATCGCTTGAAATATCGGTAATGGCCACCGATGCGTCTTCCGTCCGCTCGGTCGTTCTGAACGTCAGCCATGGCGAAGAGGAAAAAACATACACGGCCACCGGCAGCGGTCCGTACACCTGCCCGGTAAGCCTTGCGGATTTTTCAACCGCGACCGGCGACTTCACCGTCGTGGTCACAGCCACGGACGAGTACGACAACGTCTCAACCGGTTCGAGAACCGTGACCGTGCCGGCATCCGGAAACGGTGAGGTCTGGGAATGCACTTATTCGGCGGTAAATACCAGAAAAGAACCGAATACGTCATCTGAAAAAGGGACGCAGATCGTAAAGGGGACCCAGGTAACCATTACCGGTTTTTCCGAAACCTCGAGATTCCTCTGGGGACAGCTTGAAAACGGCTACTGGACCGCCTTGAGGGACAACAGCTTCTATTATTACAGTTATGTTTCGGGGTATACATACACGGTAACTCTCGACTATAACGGCGGTACCGGTGGAGTAACAAGCGTCGGCAAGCGCTACGGACAGCCTGCCGTTCTGCCGTCGGAGGTGCCGGCAAGGGAGGGCTATACCTTCGCAGGCTGGGCGACCTCGTCTTCGGCGAAAAACGCGGAATATCCGGCAGGGACCGAGTATTCCGCAAACGCAAACGCGCTGTTGTTTGCCGTCTGGAATGACAACACTCCTCCTGAGATTAATTCCGTTGACGTCAGTCCGGAGGACTGGGTCGGCGACGGCGTGGTTGTTTCCGTCAGCGCAGCCGACGGAAGCGGAACTCTGTATTACTCGTTTGACGGCGGAAGCACGTGGACGCTGGAGAATACCCTGTACGTCAGGGAGAACGCCGTGATCGAGTCCGGCAAAATCGTCGTGAGGGACGGCTCTGGCAACACTGCCGCGTACGGGGAAAGCGTTGCAATCAGCAACATAGACAAAACCCCGCCCTCGGTTGAGAACGCATCGGCATCCGTTTCATCGACGGGAACTAAAGTCACGTTTGAGATTGACGGGGTCACGGACGGCGAGAGCGGAATCGAAAAATATGAGGTCGTACTCTCGAAGACTTCGGATTTTGCCTCCGTCAGCGTTAAGGACATTACATCCGGGGCGGCCGTGACGGTGTCCAACGGCATATGGTACTGGAAACTCCGGGCAACCGACAAGGCAGGGAACGTTTCCTCCAGAAGCTTCGGGCGGTTCAGAGTCGGCAACGCGGAAAAACTGGAAGTTCCTGATTCGCTTACCGTGGTCAACGCCGGGTCATCGTTTGTCGAGCTGATCTGGAACGGCGTCGACAACGCAGACGGCTACATGGTTGCCGTTTCGCAGAAAGCCGATTTCAACGGCTATGACGTATTTGCGTTCCCGTCATGCGCGGCCACTGTATACGGACTTGAGGCAGGGAAGAACTATTACGTCAGGGTCTCGGCATCCTGCAGCGACATGGTGTATTCAGCCTCTGATTTCAGCTCCTCTGTTTCTTTTGTAACCCTGAGCGACGACTCATCCATTCACGGCTTTGAGGATCTTGAGGGCGCGACTATAGAGGACAGTATTCAGCAGTGCTATGCCGTTCTACCTTACTCAGCGGATGTTGTTAACGTAAAAGCGGTACTCGGGCAGGGAGCAGTCGCCGGCTATTTCTCGGATTCCGGAGAAATTTCCGATCCGGGTGCGTTTGCCTTCAGCGGTTCCTCCGCCAACGTTTATATAGAAGTCACTGCGGAAAACGGGACTTCGACGCGGTACACGCTTCTGCTTACAAGGGCGGGAAGGACTGCAGAGATGCCCGTCGTTTCCGTGGAAAACACGCTCCCCGAGACCGTTGTTATCGGTCAGCCGGCCGGTACGCTTGAAGCTGTCGCAAGGGTCGCCGACGGCGGCATTCTTACTTACGAATGGTTCGTTTCCGTAAACGGAGCCGCGCCGGAGGCTGTCGGGACCGGCAGTTCCGTGGCTGTTCCGACCGACAGCGCGGGCAGCTGTGAGATATATGTTATAGTGACCAATACGAACGTCCGCTGCCTTGAGCAGGTCTCAAGCGCGGAAAGCGTGCATATATCCTATACTGTCGAAAAGATACTGTCCCCGATTACCGTTGTTATAGAGGATTTTGAATATAACGGGAGTACCGCTTCCTATGCCGTCAGAGATTACAGCGGCGACGGAGAGGTTTGGGTTCGCTTCTACAGGGAAGAGGATTGCCTTAATGAAATTACCGCGCCTTCGGCCGTCGGCGTTTACTACGTTCGCGCCGAGGCGACCGAAACGGATACATATGCATATGCTGTTTCGCCTGTTGTAAAACTGACGATATCGAAGGCGTCGCGCGATGATATCCCGGAATACACCGTGACGGAGCCCACTCTGCGCGTTCCCACGACCGACGTCACGGTTTACGGAGACGGCGTTGAATATCGCATAGGAGAGGGAGAATGGACGGATTTGACCGCACAGGAAACGTTTACTCTTGCCGAGGGCGAAACAATCCAGTTCCGGTACAAGGAAACCGCGAACACCGCCGCCGGGAATACAGTGACGGTTGTTGCCGCAGCATACGATGGAGCAACTGCAATCGTTCCCGACGGCATAGGATACACGCTCGAAAACGGAATGCTGTTCGTAAATTACCTGGTGACCGCCGCGGTAACAAAATCAGATGTTTTCGCGGGTCTTGAAAAATCCGATCACATGACAGTATATGACGCCGAAGGAAACGAGGTTGCCGACGGTGAGGTCATAACCACCGGATGCAGGATCGTTCTTGCCGACGAACAGGGTGAAATTGATTCCGCTCTGATAATCGTTCGGGGCGACGTGGATTGTGACGGATATGTTACCATGGCCGACGTAAAAGTGATAATGAGAATATCGAACGGCATGGCGCGTCCTGAAAACGGGTATGAACTTATTGCTGGAGACATGGATTCTGATGGACTGCTTACCTCTCTTGACGCTCAGTCCGTATACAGAGGTATCGCGTAATTTGCGCCGTTCCCGTAACCTGACAAATGGAAGAAAAACTTTTCAGAAAAAACGACAGCGGTTTTGTGTGCGCTGAATGCGGCAGATACGTGCCTCCGCTCGGATATTCGTCGCGGAACCACTGCCCGTACTGCCTATGCTCTCTGCATCTTGATATCAATCCAGGGGACAGGGCGAACGGCTGCGGAGGGGTGATGGACGCCGTATCGGCAGAACCGTCGGGAAACGGTTTTATCATTACGCACAGGTGCAGAAAATGCGGCGCCGTCCGCAGATGCCGCTCCGCCGACAGGGGAGAGGCGCCGGACGACAGAGAACTTCTTATCGCGCTTACGGTCAATGCAGGGTTTATGAAATAGAAAGATTCCGCGCGGATTTTTGTCATTCGCGCGGAGATTTTTTGTCTAAAAGGATTAAATTTCCGTTTACCTATTTACAATTGACAAAAAATGTGGTAAAATATAGAGTGGTGCGGTTGTGATACGTACCTTTATATTATATTAAACAGTCTGAACGACTGATTTGGAGGAAAACATGGCAATACCAAGAAGAAAAATTTCCATGGACGGTAATACTGCCGCCGCGCACGTTTCGTACGCGTTTACAGAGGTCGCGGCTATTTACCCGATTACCCCGTCCAGCCCTATGGCCGAGGTGACCGACACATGGTCTGCAACCGACAAGAACATTTTCGGTGAACCGGCAAGAAACATTTTCGGCGACAGAGTCAAACTAGTCGAAATGCAGTCGGAGGGCGGCGCCGCAGGCGCGGTTCACGGCTCTCTGGCTTCCGGGGCACTGACGACAACATATACGGCCTCTCAGGGTCTTCTTCTTATGATCCCGAATATGTACAAGATAGCGGGAGAACTTCTTCCGAGCGTTATTCACGTTTCAGCGCGCTGCGTCGCTTCTCACGCGCTGAATATATTCGGTGACCATTCCGACGTTTACGCATGCCGTCAGACCGGCTACGCAATGCTCTGCGAATCCAATCAGCAGGAAATCATGGACCTCGGCGCTGTCGCTCATCTTGCTACCATCAAGGGCAGAGTTCCGTTCCTTAACTTCTTTGACGGTTTCCGTACCTCTCACGAGGTCCAGAAGATCGAAACGTGGGATATCGACGATCTGAAGGAAATGGTCGACTGGGACGCAATCAAAGCTTTCCGCGAGCGAGCTCTTAATCCCGAGCATCCGGTTCTTCGCGGTTCAGCCGAGAACGGTGATATTTTCTTCCAGCATCGCGAGGCGTGCAACCGTTACTACGACGCTCTTCCCGCAATTGTCGAGGAATACATGGACAAGGTCAACGAGAAAATCGGTACCGACTATAAGCTGTTCAACTATTACGGCGCGGCTGATGCCGACCGTGTGATCGTGGCAATGGGCTCTGTGACCGACGTTATCGAGGAAGTTATTGATTATATGAACGACCACGGTGAAAAGGTCGGCCTTGTTAAGGTCCGTTTGTACCGTCCGTTCTGCGCCGACAAACTCTCCGCCGCGATCCCCGCAACAGTTAAGAAAATCGCTGTCCTTGACAGAACCAAGGAGCCTGGCTCGCTCGGCGAACCGCTCTATCTCGACGTTGTTACCGCACTGTCAACTCTCGGCAGAAACGTCAAAGTTGTAGGCGGGCGCTACGGACTTGGTTCTAAGGATACTCCTCCGCAGTCGATATTCGCGGTATATGAGAACCTGGCGAAGGATGAGCCGAAGGCCAACTTCACAATCGGAATCGTCGACGACGTGACCAATCTCTCGCTTGAAGAAAAACCTGCTCCCGATACGGCTGCTGAAGGAACTATTTCCTGCAAATTCTGGGGACTTGGTGGAGACGGAACGGTCGGAGCAAACAAAAACTCCATCAAGATCATCGGAGACCACACCGATAAATTCATTCAGGCGTATTTCCAGTACGACTCAAAGAAGACAGGCGGCGTGACTATCTCCCACCTCCGATTCGGCGATAAGAAGATAAAGTCCACCTATTATATTACAAAGGCCGACTTTGTCGCCTGCCATAACCCCTCATATATGGAAAAGGGCTTCAGAATCGTTCAGGACGTTAAGCCGGGAGGAAAATTCCTGCTTAACTGTCAGTGGGACGCGGCCGAGGTCGCCGAGCACCTTCCCGCCGACGCCAAGAGATATATTGCGCAGAACAACATTCAGTTCTACACGATAAACGCTATTGACCTTGCCCGTGAGATCGGCATGGGAAAGCGCACCAACACTATCCTTCAGTCCGCGTTCTTTGCTCTTGCAAACATCATGCCTACCGACAAAGCAGTCGAGTATATGAAGTATATGGCGAAGAAGTCTTACGCGAAGAAGGGCGACGCGGTAGTGGAAATGAACTACAAGGCGATTGACGCCGGCAAGGACGCCCTTGTGAAGTATGACGTACCCGCAGACTGGGCAGACGCGGCAGACGCAGCGGTCGAGGATAAGGAAATCACCGGACGCCCGGAGATTGTCGATTTCGTTAAGAAAGTCGTCGAACCTGTTTCGAAGATGCTCGGCGATACGCTTCCCGTATCGGCATTTGAGGATTCGGCGGACGGCACGTTCCCGCAGGGCGGCGCCGCTTTCGAGAAGCGCGGCGTTGCGGTTGACGTTCCCGTCTGGAACGCCGAAACCTGCGCGAAGTGCAACCGCTGCGCGTTCGTGTGCCCGCACGCAACCATCCGCCCCTTCGCAATGAACGAGGAGGAGGTCGCAAATGCCCCGGAGGCTCTCAAGAAGGCTCCGAAGCCTGTTGTAAAAACAAATTACGTTTATACGCTCGCCATTTCTCCCAATGACTGTATGGGATGCGGAGTCTGCGTGGGCGTGTGTCCGACCAAGTCTCTTGCCATGGCCGGACGTGAATCTCAGCTTGATCAGCAGAAGGTTTTCGACTACTGCGTAGCGAAAGTTACAAAGAAGCCCGAAACCGTTGCTTCGATGAATCTTATCTCCAGCCAGTACGAACAGCCGCTGCTTGAATTCTCAGGTTCCTGCGCGGGATGCGCCGAAACCTCTTACGCTCGCCTCATCACACAGCTTTTCGGAGAGAGAATGTATATCTCCAACGCGACGGGCTGCTCATCAATCTGGGGCGGCTCGGCTCCCGCTATGCCTTATACCGTCAACCGCGACAGCGGACGCGGACCCGCGTGGGGCAACTCGCTCTTCGAGGATAATGCCGAGCACGGCCTTGGTATCTACCTCGGCCAGAAGACGATTCGGCAGCGCCTTATCGGTTACGTAAAGGAGCTTGCCGGCATCTGCGAAAACGAGGAGAAACTCGCTGTTATCAACGAGTATCTCAATACTCTTGATGACGGCAAAAAGAACGAGGCCGCAACAAAGGCTCTTGTTGAAATGCTTGAGAACTGCAACGGCGAGAAGTGCGCCGCTCTCAGAGAGAAGATACTTGCCGACAAACAGTATCTGTCAAAG
>JAEEGL012738399.1_pt1 | contig 22310 bp, 23 predicted proteins | sample 9134231 | NCBI WGS metagenome assembly JAEEGL01 (sample SAMN16246548, study PRJNA631951) | gut metagenome | biome: gut microbiome; feature: rumen; material: fiber-attached | host: Bos | place: Iran: Karaj | collected 2018-10 | reverse complement strand
TCGGGTCAAGCATTTTGGGGATTTCCTCCTTGTCAAAATATTAACCGAGTTTAACGCGACAGTATTATCCATGCGATTATACAACAGGCTCCGTTTCGTTGTCAACTCGTGCCGTTTTGGCATACCTCACAAGATTACTGCCGTACTGCCGGAAGAAAACGACGAATAACACAACATCATGTGTTCGGGCATAGTTTGGAACGTACGAAAGAGTATATCTGCCGACAGATTATCATGAGATAATCCGTTTATCAAGAATTCGCAGGAGGTCAAAATGGAAACCGATATGAACGGCAAAAACAGGTGCGACGCATGCAAAGGTACGCTTCCCGCCTGTGCTCCCCTTGCCGCAGCCTACGTTCCCAGACAGCAATCCGGTGAGCCCAAGTACCGCCGCGACAATGCATTGGCCCGCGGCACACTATTTCCAGGCCTTGATATGCCTTGGAAGAATATCGCCAATGAAACCGCAGGTCCGCTGGCAGATACGCCGCTGGGCGAATTGATGGCGCTGAATTTCGTCGTACAGGAACTGGGCCTTTATCTGGACACCCATCATGAGGATCGGGAGGCTTTGAACCTGTTTAACGAATATATCCGTCTTCTGAAGCAAGGTACGGCCAGCTTTGTGGAACACTACGGGCCGTTGGATCAAACACAGGTCAATCCGCAAAACGGGTACACCTGGATCAGCGATCCCTGGCCTTGGGAACCGCAGTCTTGCCAGAGGCGGGAAGGAGGAAACGACTGATGTTTGTCTATGAAAAGAAGCTTCAATATCCGGTATGCATCCAGAAACCAAATCCAAAACTGGCATCTGTTATCCTGAGTCAGTATGGCGGGCCGGATGGAGAACTGGGCGCTTCGCTGCGCTATCTGAGCCAGAGATACAGTATGCCTTATCCGGAATTGAAAGCGCTTCTGACCGATATCGGAACGGAGGAGCTGGGGCATCTGGAAATGATCGGAGCGTTGGTTCATCAACTGACCCGGTGCCTGACGGACGGGCAGATCGAAGAACAAGGATTCAGTCAGTACTATGTCGACCATGGAACCGGCGTCTACCCTGCTTCTGCTGCCGGGGTGCCCTGGTCTGCTGCAACAATGCAGGTAAAAGGCGATACGATAGCAGACTTGTCGGAAGATATGGCGGCGGAACAGAAGGCGCGTGCCACCTATGATAATATCCTTCGTTTGTCGGATGATCCGGATGTGAATAATGTGATCCGCTTCCTGCGCGAGCGGGAGGTCGTTCATTTTCAGCGTTTCGGAGAAGCCCTGAGAATGGTGCAGGAAAAACAGGACAGCAAGAATATATACGCAGTTAACCCGAGTTTTCGGGCAGGCTGCCGCTGATGGAATACGGCTTCCCTGCGGAAAGCAGTACCTTCCGCAGGGAAGCATTCTCAAAAAGAAAACTCGCGCTGGATGTGGAATCGGGAAGTCTGGTGTGTTATAGTAAAAACAGAAGACAGTAAAATCAATACTCCGGTTCATACTCCGGAGAAAAGGAGGATACATATGCTGAGAAAAGTAACCGTGGAAACCGGCATCGTGGAAGGTATTCCTGCAGCCGACCCCAGGATCACCGCATTCAAGGGCATTCCTTATGCTGCACCTCCTGTTGGGGAAAACCGCTGGCGTGCGCCACAACCAGCAAAAAACTGGGATGGCGTACTGAAGGCTTATAAGTTTGCCCCTATTTCTATGCAGCATGTTCCCGGTGAAGATCCGGACAACATCTACTCCAGAGAATGGAACGTAGACACCTCCATCGAAATGTCTGAAGATTCTCTCATGCTGAACGTATGGACTCCCGCCAGGCGTGCCGATGAAAAACTGCCGGTGTTTGTCTGGTATTTCGGCGGCGGTCTTCGGGAAGGAAATACGGCGGAAATGGAGTTCGACGGCGAACGGCTGGCCCGCAGAGGCATTATCGTTGTCACCGTCAACTATCGTCTCAATGTATTCGGGTTCTTCGCCCATCCGGAAATCACCGCGGAGAATCCGGAGTTCCCCTGCAACTTTGGTTATCTGGATCAGCGTTTCGGCACCATGTGGGTCAAGCGGAACATCGCAGCTTTCGGCGGCGACCCGGAGAACATCACCATCGGAGGCCAGTCGGCCGGCGGCGGAAGCGTCATGGCTCAGGTCTCTTCTCCCCTAAATAAAGGACTTTTCCAGAAAGCAATCGTAGACAGCGGACTGGAGCTGTGCCCTTATGTGCCCAATATGTTTGGAAAAAACCTCACGCTGCCAGAGGCTGAAAAGATCGGCGAACAGTTCTTTGAAGAACTGGGTGTCAAGACCCTGGCTGAGGCTCGTAAGCTTGATGCTGTCTATGTCCGGGATATGATGGAAAAATCCAAGCTTCGTTTCGGCGTGGTGACTGACGGTCACTTTATCGTCGGTCAGTCCAACGAGTTGTTCATGAAGAATCAAGTCAATCTGGTTCCTATGCTCTTTGGCCACACTTCTACAGAATTCCCCTCCTCTCCCAGAGCAAATACTGTTGAAGAATTCAAGGCATATGCACGGGAACATTTTGGTGATGATGCAGACGAATTCCTGAAGCTATGCTCATCCTACAATGATTCCCTGGTGGAAATGAAACAGAAAGCGTCTGCACAGCATCTGGAGTTCTCCATCCGGCGCCTGGGACAGAAAAAAGCCGAGACGGGAGATAAGACTCCCATGTACTATTGGGTGTTCGATCCCGAGATTCCCGGATGGGATCATCCCGGCACCTTCCATTCCTGCGACCTCTGGTTCTTCTTTGAGACTCTTGCTAAGTGCTGGCGTCCTTTCAAAGGTAAGCATTATGATATCGCCCGTCTGATGTGCAACTATTGGGCGAACTTCATCAAGAAGGGCGATCCCAACGGAAAAGATGCTGACGGTACGGACATGCCCTACTGGAAGCCTTATACCAATGCAGAACCTACAAGGATGTGGTTCGGAGATACTGCTTACACCGAGGCTAAGGGCCCAAGCGAACTCATGGCCTTCCTTCTGCGGCAGGCTGACAAAGAATAAAGGTTGACATCTGCGCTGCACTGCGCTATGATGCCATAGACAATTGAAAGGGGCGCTGGGTCTTCCCGGCTGAGACGCTGCCAAATGAAGCGGCGGACCCTGGAACCTGATCCGGATAATGCCGGCGTAGGAATCAGCTTAAGCTTCGTATTTTCGCGCCCGATTATTCGGGCGCGATTTTTAGTTGGAGGTTATCATGAAACAACATCAGAAACTGCTGACGCTGGTAGAAGGAGCTCTATGTATCGCAATTGCTTATGCTCTCAGTTTTATTAAATTCAAAATCTGGCCGGAGGGCGGTTCCATCGATATCGTTATGGTTCCTCTGCTGATCTATGCCTGGCGGCGTGGAGCAGGCTGGGGTATCATTGCCGGGCTGATTTTCGGAACCATAAAGTGCTTTTTTGCCGGCGGTTTTGCATGGGGCTGGCAATCCATCATTTTGGATTACTCAGTCGCGTATGGGGCCGTCGGGGTTGGCGGCCTGGTCCGTAAAGCAAAACATGGGCTGTCTTTTGGGGCGGTGATCGGCAGCATTTGCCGTTTTATTATTCATTTTATAAGCGGCGTAACGATTTATCGGATCCTTGAACCGACGGCTTTTGCCGGAACAACTTATTCCAATGCAGCTCTCTTTTCCACGGTTTACAACGGAAGTTATATGCTGGTCAACATGATCCTTGCAGTCATTCTCTGCTTCCTGCTGGAAAAACCGTTGGAACGTCTGCCGGGCGCTGATAGATAATTGAAAGAAAAATAGCCGGCGCAGGCAATGCCTGCGCCGGTTCATTCATAGAAAATCACTTATTCTCAATTTCATCTCTCGCATACGTCAGCCAAACGACACCGTTTCCTTCGGAATCGTAGGCATAAAAACTGGAATCAAAAAACTCCAGTTCATGCAGGACCTGCTCCGTACCGGAAGCATCGTCTTTCAGATAAAGCGTGAGAAACTTTTTGTCATCCTTGGTGAGCCGCCATTTTCCGGCGGCGATCTGCTCGGTATCCGTCTTGCTTTGTGTCCAGATATAGGTACCGTCATCACTCATAATACAACAATGCAGTGAATTGGTATCCAGCCAAATATCGGTACATAGCCTGAGACTGTAATCGTTGCTGACATCAACTTCCCCTTTGCTTATGTGCGGAGTGTGCTGCGCAGAGGGAGTCAGATTACCTGGTGTTGTGGTGCCGTCCTTAGGTCCGCAGGAAATCAGCAGCGCTGCCAGAATCAGGATAAAAAGCGCCGAGATCACTAGCTTCTTCATTATGTTGCCTTTCTTGTCTTTTTCAATGCCGATTTATTTTATCGCAATTTTGTCAGTTTGTCTATATATTTTTCTGGATGAGAACAGATTTGACATTTGCTTTTCGGTTTGATAATTTTTATTTATGAAAGATGTACTATATAAAGTCTGTGCATTCAATTCGGGTGATATTGATGTACAGATTCAGCATGCGCATCTGCACCCTGTTCGCAGAAAGCGGATCGCTGCATTGAGCCGCAAAGAAGCGATTGCCGCTTCCCTGCTTGGAGATCATCTTGCCCGTGAACTTGCGGCTGAATTGTGCTGCTGCGATCCGCTGACGCTCCTGGTGGTGGAAGGCCAGTATGGAAAACCTGAGCTTCAAGGCGCCGACGCAGAGATATCCATCGCTCATTCCGGCATCTATGCAGCCGCCGCTGCCGCAAAACGTCCGGTGGGAATCGATCTGGAAAAACGGCGTCCGGTCTCTCATTCGATCCCGATGCGTCTCTTTTCCCGTGAGGAACAGGCATGGCTTGATCAGGCTCATGATGATTATCTGGATCGGTTCTTCAGACTTTGGACCATGAAAGAAGCCTACGGAAAAATGCGAGGATTTGGAATTTTCTCGTCAAAACAGTTCTACGCGCATTTCGTACAAAATGAGTTGCTGGTTTTATACCCAGATTGCCTCTTTCAATTCCCTGATGCACCGGATGGATACTATCTCTCTGTGTGCGTGGAAAGAGAGAAATAAACAGCATCCATCAAACTGCGCTTAGAATATGTGAGTTGCGCAGATTGGGATCTTTGATCCGATTGTTGACTTCATATGCCTGCGTTTCCAGGTCAGGATCAGGGATTCCGGTCAGTTCTTGCTCATAGAGCAGTGAGGAAACAGCAAGGGATATTTCGCTGATCTTATTTTCCTTTTCTGCCTGAATGATACCTTCGTTTCCACTGCACAGCAGAAAAGAAAAAGTATCAGCAAGATCACCCAGCAGAGGCAGTTCCCGAAAAGCCCGGAATCGCCATTTATAAAATGGCTGATACTTGCGGTTCAGCAAGAAAACAGCTGACATAGCGCTTTCCACAAATTCAACGATCGCTAACTGCGCCGCTGCCAGTTCTCCATGACTGAGACAGCGGCGATAATTATACTGACCTGCCTGCGCCATCAAGAGCAGATTCCCTGCCACCCTTTTTCGAAGCACGTCTTCCGGGAAACTGGAGAGGCGTTTGCGGATCTCTGTTACCAAGCCATATGCGTCAAAAAAGATCAGACCATTTGTCGCCTCTGCCAGCGCGTTTTCGGGAATGCTGAGCCACTGTTCCAAGCTCAAGACCCCATCCGGTGATCCCACTTTATCTGAGAAAAACTCACTGATCCGAAGCACGCCCCTGCGGGCCCCCCCGACAGGAGATAAGATCTCCCGACGAACGCCAAGGTATTCCCTGGGAAGCTTTGCATAGGCACGCTCCAGAAGAAAAGCAGTTCTTCTGCTGACTATAGATTCATCAGGCAGAAAGAGACAGAAACCAGGTTCAAAGTCGTGATCCCTGGATACAGAATCATCGTAACCGAAACATTCTGACCCGCTGCCAAACAAGCCCGCGGCCAACAGGGGAAGCTGATCCGGAAACTCTCTTTCCAGCATAGGCATACCAAATTCTGCAAAGAATGCTTTGGAAAGTTCAAGCCCGTTCATAGATCTTCTCCGCCATTTCGAAAAGCAGTTCTGCCGTCTCGCCGTCTCCGTACGCCTGAAAACCTGCGGCGCATTTTTCGCAGACAAAGGCATAGTACCCATCCTCGACTGCCTGGGTGTCCAGTAAAAGATACCGAGCTTGTTTCAACAAGCTCATGATGCGTTTTTCACTTGCCTCTCTTCCCTGCTCAGCATCCAGACAGTCTGCCAGATTCAGGCATGTGATTGCCTGTTCCAACTCGCCGCCGGGGACAGTTTTCATCTGTTCAAGTGCCAGCGTAAAAACAGCCTGGGCCTCAGAGTACCTTCCAAGGGCTGAAAAACACAGCCCCATGTTATTGTATAGACCCCCGAGAAGATCGGCATCAGCATGGTTTGCCTCGTAAATTTCCCGTGCACGAAGGAAGAATGGAAGCGCTCGTTCATCTTCACCAAAAGCACTGTAAGCCGTTGCCAGGTTGACATAGGTAGTGCCGGCACTGAGATGATCCGAGAAATGCAAAGCCTCCAACAGACGGAGCGCCTCACTGCAGGCAGAAAATGCCAGTTCTCGCTGACCATTTTTCCGATAATGGCCGATCAGCTCGTTGCAGATCAACAGCTGCCCCTGCAGATCGTGTCCTTGTCGTGCTTCTTCCTGCCAATAAAGAAGATGCCGCTCCGCAGCGGAATAGTCCCGTTTAGCCAGATATTCGTCCAGTTTTGCCAATACCCGTGCCTGCGGAATACTTTGTATATGAGTATGGGAGTTGTTTTCACATTCCACCGGGCATCGGGGTTCCAGATAATCCTCCGGGCCAATTGCACCGCTGTTCCTGTTCATACTTCTCCTTTCTGCCTGTTGGGGGCGAGAATACCCAGAACAGTGAGAATACCGTATTTTTTGTAGTTTATCAGAAACATCCCCCTCCATCAACTCGGAAATCAAATGTCTTTTTTCCTCTGACTCTTGTAATTATCCGTCATTTTGATATGATAGACACAGACAGAGATGAATTGAATGGAGGTCAAACAGATGGGTAAAAAGTATGCAGATCTGGCGAAGGAAATCCCAATCCATGGGAGAAACGGGATCATTAAGTTCGGTGCAGAACTGGAAGAGGATTTCTTTGGCTGGGATACCTTCTCGGTGAGATACTGTCTGATAGACGGCTGCGGAATGATCCCCGAGGAGATGGATAAGCAGCATGTTCATGACTATGACCAGATTCTTCTTTTTATCAGCGCTGAGCCTGCGGATATGCTGAATCTCGGCGCCGAAGTCGAGGTGGACATGGGCACTGACAATATCAGACATCTGGTAGCTATTCCGTATGGTGTAGCCGTTCCCAAAGGGACTCCTCATTTCTCCCCCATTGTTCGGCGTTTGGATCGTCCGTTCTATTTTCTGACGATCAACTGTACGGGAAAGATGGCCGCTTCTCTTGCAGATCCTGAGGCGGTGCCGCAGAATGGACCATGGAACAAGTTTTTCGGGGAATTCAGCAAGTGCTTCCAGCACCTTACCTTTGCAACGAACGATCCCTATCATTATGGTTCCGAGCGTAATCAGGCTTCCGGCGGTGTCTCCTCTCTCCTGATGGGCGGCGAGGATTCCCCTTTCAAACTGACTACTGCCTGGACTACGGTCCACTTGCCTCATGACTTAGGCCCGTGGAGAGATGACGGTCTTCATCATCCCCATGTGCATCAGGAATTCAATGAGGCCCTTATTTTGCTTAGTTTGGATCAGAGCAATCTGACGGATCTGCATGCTACTGCTGACTTCTGCGTCGGAGAGGACGGAGAGGATCAGGAGCATTATATCCTTACAAAGGCAACAGCAATGACCATGAAGCATGGCACTTATCATTTGCCGCTGAAATACCTGAGCGTCGATCGTCCCTGCGTATTCTTTACAATCGGCGAGCGATGATCGACGCATAGCACAGGAGTATCAACATTCCCGTAAAAAGGAGAGGTGCGCATGGGAAAACTGGATGCGCTGCATGATGCCTGCATGAGCTGCAATGCCTGCCGTTTGGGAGAGACTCGTACCAACCTGGTATTCGGAACTGGCAATGAAAATGCGGATCTGATGTTTGTCGGCGAAGGGCCCGGTGCACAGGAAGATCTTCAGGGAATCCCCTTTGTCGGAAGGGCCGGCAAACTTTTGGATGACATGCTTGCTATGTTTGATCTGGATCGATCTCAAGTGTATATAGCCAATATTGTAAAATGTCGCCCGCCTGGAAACCGAGATCCTCTTCCGGAGGAGCGGGATGCTTGTTATCCATGGCTGAAACAGCAGCTGGAACTTGTTGATCCAAAACTCGTCGTCTGTCTTGGACGGATTGCGGCCATGCGGTTTATTGATCCCAACTATCGGATCTCTCAGCAGCACGGCCAGTGGGTCGAGCGGGATGGTCGGGCTTATACGGCAATCTTTCATCCGGCTGCGCTTCTCCGGGATCCCAGGCGGAGGCCCGATGCCTTCGACGATATGAAGGAAATTGCCCGCAGACTAAAGGAGAATCGATAAACGGTTATTCATTTGCAGGAAAAGCCACTGTGAAGACGGTTCCCCGTTCTGCGCTGCTGATCACGCTTATCTCTCCGCCTTGCAGCTCTGACATCTGCTTTAGGATGGGCAAACCCAGGCCGTGCCCCTTTTGCTGATTCCGGGTTTTGTCCCCTCTGAAAAAACGTTCAAAAACATGGGGAAGGTCCTCGGGTTCGATCACGCTTCCGGCGTTTTCCACCTGCAGCAGGGCCTTCTTCTTTTGCCTGTATACACTAACACAGACACTGCCGCCATCCGGTTCATACTTTAAAGCATTCTCCATCAGGCCGGAACAGATTCTTTCCGCATACTCCGGGTCCCCTCTGTAGAAGATTCCATCATCAATCTCAGCATTCATGGAGATATTACGATCATATGCGATAGATTCCATCTGCAGCGCGCATTTTTCAGCAATATGTGAGAGGTCAACCGATTCGGATTTACTGGTCATTGCGTGTGATTCCAGGGAAGATAACGTCAGCATTTGGCTGATCATTTGCATCATATTTTTCGCAGCTGAATCCGTACTATCGATCCATTGCAGATTTTCTCCCACTTTTGTATCCGGCTCGGAACGCAGGATACTATTATTGGCCAGAATGACAGTAATGGGAGTCTTCAGATCATGGGATATATCTGCAACGAACTGCCGCTCCATTTCGATGGCCTGTTCCATTGGCTTCGCCGCACGCTTGGCAAGCCAGATGCTTATCAGACAAAGGAGACCTATGCTCAGGAGAAAAACCAGGAGCAGCATCATAAAACTGCGCAGCAAACGATTCCTCAAGTAGGATACATCTGCAAACGCATATTTATCTATATCCTGCATACTTTCACGATAATAAATAAGACCGCTTTTCTGAAGAACACCGAAATCGGTATCTTTGTTTCGAGCTTCTTGTACAGCGTCAAGTATCAGTGCGGCATCCATTCCCGCGTGGTCCCGGTCAAGAATAGAGATCTCTTCTGTATTCGTGTCAAAAAAAACCGTAATGATCTGCTCGAGTTCATTGCGTGGCGGCTTTCCGGGCTCGCCATTTGCCGGGATGATTCGTTCATCAATATCCTGATTATCGGGTATATCCGGAGGAAGCGGCTGAAACCCTTCGCCCGGTTTTTCCCAAGGTCCGACGACCAACCGCATGGTATTCCTCATTCCGTCCCAGGCGTTCCGGTACTGGATCACAAACTGTGCACCTAATGCTACCAAAAGAACCAGGGAAACCAAAAACATGGTCGATATCACAAAACGTCTGCGATAGCGATTCAGCAAGATCTCACCTCCAGACGATATCCGATCTTCTGCAGTTTCTTGATCCCGACTCGGGAATTCAGATATTTCAGCTTCTTTCGAATGAAAGATATGTAGACTTCCACATTGTTGTCCGTGGCTTCAGATTCGATTCCCCATGCATTGATGATCAGTGTATCGGTTGAGATCGTCATGCTGGGCTGATATAGAAAAGTCTTCAGCACTTCAAATTCCTTGCGGCTAAGCTGTACGGTCTCACTCCCGCAACTCAGCACAGCTGATTGGAGATCCAGGGTAAGGTCCTCGTATGTCATCTGATCAACGATCACTTCGCCTGTCCGTCTGGTCAAAGCGCCAACTCTGGCCAGCAGCTCTTCCGTATCAAAAGGCTTTGTCATATAGTCATCTGCTCCGAAATTCAGACCAGTAACTTTGTCTGACGTAGCCGTTCGGGCAGTGAGCATCAAAACCGGTGTGTGGATGCCGGTTTTCCGCATTTCACGAACAACTGAAAAACCATCCAATTCCGGCAGCATCACGTCCAGAATAATCAACTGATATACCATGCCCTGCGCATAATCCAAAGCAGATGCGCCGTCATGTACCAAATCCACATAGTATCCCTTTTGTTCCAGTATCCTCTTCAAGGCTTTTGCAAGGGATATCTCATCTTCTGCGATCAGGATCTGCAATACGGCTGCCCCCTATTCAACGTTCTGACGGAATATAAACACGTGAAACTGAAAAGAATCTGAAAGGGAAATAACACATAAAAAGGCGCTGGTCAGGTGCAAATATCACCTGAAGCAGCGCCTTTTCTCAAACTCGACTTCTCAGCAGATAACGCGGAAAAATTTTTTCTTGCCACGCTTCAGCATGATCCCGCTGCCCTGGAGGTCTTCACGGCTGAAGCTGAGTGTAATGTCCTTAACTTTCTCGCCGGCAGCTTCCACACCGCCCTGTTCGATATTGCGCCGGGCGTCTCCCTTGGACGTACAAAGGCCGGTCAACGTGAGAAGTTCAATGATTCCGATCCGGTCGTCTTTGAAGTCCTTTTCCTCTACGGTAAAGGTGGGGATATGTGCTGAATCCCCGCCAGCGGAGAACAGCGCTTTGGCGGCTTCCTTGGCCTTTTGCGCTTCTTCTTCACCATGCACCATTTTGGTAAGTTCAAAGGCGAGGATTTCTTTTGCATCATTCAGTCTGGCGTCTTTCCAGGCAGACATTTCTTCGATCTGATCAAGAGGCAGGAAAGTGAGCATACGGATGCATTTCATTACGTCAGCATCCCCGACATTCCGCCAATACTGGTAAAAATCATAGGGGCTCGTCTTGGCAGAATCCAGCCAAACCGCATTGCCGGCGGTTTTGCCCATCTTGTTTCCCTGAGAATCCGTGAGCAGAGTGATTGTCATCGCATATGCATCCTTGCCCAGCTTTTTGCGGATCAACTCAGTGCCGCCCAGCATATTTGACCACTGGTCGTCGCCGCCGAACTGCATGTTACAGCCATAATGCTGGAACATGTAGTAAAAGTCATAGCTCTGCATGATCATATAGTTGAATTCAAGGAAACTAAGTCCCTTTTCCATGCGTTGCTTGTAGCACTCAGCCCGAAGCATGTTGTTTACGGAGAAACAACTGCCTACTTCTCTCAGCAGTTCCACATAGTTCAAGCCCAAGAGCCAATCCGCGTTGTTCAGCATCATTGCTTTCCCATCGCCGAACTCAATGAAGCGCTCCATCTGTCGCCTGAAACAGTCTGCATTATGGGCGATCGTCTCAGGGGTGAGCATTTTCCGCATATCTGTCCGGCCTGAGGGATCGCCGATCATAGTGGTGCCGCCGCCGATCAACGCGATCGGCTTGTTTCCGGCCATTTGGAGACGCTTCATCAGCGTCAGGGCCATGAAATGGCCAGCGGTCAAACTGTCTGCAGTACAGTCGAATCCAATATAAAAAACTGCCTTGCCTTCATTGATCAGGTTTTTGATTTCTTCCTCGTCTGTGACCTGTGCGATCAGGCCACGGGCTTTCAATTCATCAAAAAGCGTCATCAGTAGTTTACCTCTTTCGTATTTCTGTCTTATATTTCCGCGCAGCGTCGATCAGTTCACCCGCACCGCGGAGCGTAGAGTCTGTAATGGTTTCTCCTCCGATGAGCCGGGCCAGTTCCTGCTGTCTCCCGGAATCATCCAAAAGGCAGATTTTTGTATATGTTCTGCCGTCATGCTGCGTCTTTACGATAGAAAACTGGGTATCCGCCATTGCGGCGATCTGAGGAAGATGTGTCACACAAAGGACCTGACGGTCAGTCGCAAGAAGGGCCAGCTTTTCTCCTACGCGCTGTGCTGCAATGCCGCTGACACCGGTATCGATTTCATCGAAGACAAGGACATCCTCCCCGCCGCTGCGTAGAACATTCTTCAAAGCCAGCATGATGCGGCTCAGTTCGCCGCCGGAGGCAATCCGGCTCAAACGCCCAAGTTCTTCTCCGGCATTTGCGGTGATAAAAAAACAAACATCTTCCATGCCGCCAGAGTCAAAGCCCTCTCCGGACTTCGGCGTGAATTTGACTTGGAAACGCGCACCGGGCATACTCAGCTCACCCAGTTCCCGTTCCACTGCGGCACAGAGACCAACGGCCGCTTTATGCCTGCCAAGGCTTAATTGTTTGCCGGTGTTCAGAAGCGTCTCCTTGGTGTGCTCAAGCTCAGACGAAAGCATTTCCATACGTTCAGAGAGCGATTCCACATCATCCAACTCATTTTTCGCTTCCTGCAGTCGTGACACAGCAGCCTCGATGCTGCCGTATCTCCGGATCAAACGGCGGTAAACAGCTAGCCGTTCTTCAATATGGTCCAATTCACCGGGAGATCCTTCCAATTCACGCAACGCATCCCGGAGCTGATCCGATAGATCTTCTGCACGGTATCGAAAATCACCTATGTTCTTCGCAAGTTCAGATAAAGAATCGGCATAGCGTGCGGCCTGCTCTGCTGACGCCTCAGCAGTCAGGGAGAGGGAGACAATTCCCTCATCATCATCGTTCCCATGGAAGCATGTGAAAACCCGTTCCAATTTATCGCGAAGCTTTTCCTGATTTCTCAATATCGTTTCCCTGGAGCGAAGTGTTTCCTCTTCTCCGGGTATGGGCTCGGCATCCTCAAGTTCACGGATTTCTCGCCGCAGTCTTTCTTCCCGATATTCCCTATCTGCCTCAGCCTTTCGCGCATCATCCAATTCATGGCGAAGAGCAGTATAGCGGCTATACTCTTCGCGAAAAGACTTGCTCAGAGAAGAAAGACCGCCAAAGGCATCCAGATAATCACAATGATTCGCTTCGCTGAGCAGACGTCGGCCGTCATTTTGCCCGTGTACATCAAACAGAATATCACCGAGTGCTCTGAGTTGTGCTGTCGAAACTGGAACACCGTTGATTCTGCAGGCGGACTTTCCCTCTGATGTGATCCGACGGGAAATGATCATCTCCTCGCCTTGTTCAAAGGAGATGCCCTCATTTTGAAGCCATTCTTCTGCAGGCGCAGATATATTCAATTCCGCGCTGATCAGCGCAGACTGAGCTCCTGTGCGTACCAATTCTTTGGAAGTTCTCCCTCCCAAGATCGCACCAATGGCATCAATGATGATGGATTTGCCCGCTCCGGTTTCTCCAGTCAGCACATTCAAACCGCGGCCAAACTCTATATCAGCCTGCTCGATCACCGCAATATTCTCAATATGCAGCAAGTCCAGCATACATAATCCCTCGTATCAGAGAAGTTCCTGAAGCTCCTGATGAAAACGGACGGCCGCAGAATTGTCTTCCATCGCCAGGAACATTGTGTCATCTCCTGCAAGGCTGCCTACCAAGCCAGGAATCTCCATAGAATCAATGGCTGCACAGGCAGCGCTGGCCAAACCCGGAAGGGTTTTGATGATAACAAGATTCTGCGCGCAATGGAATGAAGTGACAGACTCGCGGAAGATAGTCCTTAATCTGTCCTTATGTTCATTGCCGGAATGGTTTGCTGGAGCAACATATCTGTAGTGTCCGTTTTCCACCAATTCCTTCATTAGCCGCAGCTCACGCATATCTCTGGAGACAGTAGCCTGGGTACTCGTACATCCTGCTTCCCGCAATGCTTGGATCAATTGGTTTTGTGTTTCAATCTGCTGTTCTGCAATGATCTGCAGAATCTTTGACTGACGATCACTTTTCATATTTCCAACTCCATTACTGATTGAGTTTATTTTTTACGATTTCGTAGAAACTTCGATCCATGACCTTAACCAGCTGACATGTGAAGTCTGATTTTTTAATGTAAATCAAATCACCAACCAACAGTGGGAAGCGATCACGGCCATCAACCAAAAGCTGAGCATCGTTCCCGTCTGCCCGGATCAGTTTTACACTTGTGCGGCGGTCCCCGGCCAAAACGTATGCCTTTGCGGTCAGCGAATGCGCACAAATGGGAGTTAGAATCAGGTTTTCTGCCGTCGGTTCAACGATCGGTCCACCGGCAGCCATCGAATAAGCGGTTGAACCTGTGGGGGTGGCAATAATGATCCCGTCTCCGGCGTAATCAGATATCTTCCGATTGTCCCCGTAAGCAGTCAGTCGAATGGCGTGAGCAGGATCGCTTCTGCTCACAACGGCTTCGTTTAAGCCAAAACATGAACCGACCAGTTCACCATCCCTGTGTACTTCCACATCCAACATCATCCGCTTTTCCAGGGTATAATGCCCGGCCAGAATCTCCTCCAGTTTTCCGATCTCCTCCAGTTCCAGTTCCGTAATGAATCCCAGATGGCCCATATTGACCCCAAGTATGGGAACACTGTACCGTGCCGCAAGCTGGGAAAAACGCAGTATGGTTCCATCGCCGCCGAGACAGATCAGCATATCAACATCCTGCATGATCTCACATTCGCTGCCAAAGAGAATGTCCTCCGAAGAAAGGTCTGTCGGCATATCATCAAAAGGCAGATACACACCTGATTCAATCCCATGCTTCTTGAGTTGCCTGAGAAGCCGCAAACTGACCTGTAATCCGGGGTCCCTGTCCAGATTAGGACATAGAAGGATTTTATTCATACACCCAACTCCTCATGGGAAGCGGCAACGATGGCCGCGGTATCAAAGCTTTGGGTTTCCCCCTGGCGAAGCAAGTATCCGAGGTACTCAATATTCCCTTCTGGACCTCGAACCGGTGACCAGGTCAATCCAGCAGGATGAAGGCAGAGATCTTCGGCTGTTCGAAGGAAGTTTTCCAATACGTCCCGATGAACATCTTTATCGCGGACAACGCCCTTTTTTCCCACTCGTTCTTTCCCGGCTTCAAACTGAGGCTTGATCAGGCAGATGATTTCCCCGCCCGGCTTGAGTAATGGGAGGATTGCAGGAAGAATCAGACTCAGAGAAATAAAAGACACATCAATGACAACAAGATCCAAAGGTTCCGGTATATCTTCAGGCTGCAAATAGCGTGCATTCGTACGCTCCATATTGATCACACGCGGATCTGTACGCAGGTTCCACGCCAGCTGTCCGTATCCGACATCTATAGCATAAACACGTGCTGCACCGCGCTTTAACAGACAGTCCGTAAAACCGCCGGTCGATGCACCGCAGTCCATACAGACCTTACCTTCCGGATTTGACGGGAATACGCTCAAGGCTTTCTCCAGCTTCAACCCGCCTCGGCTGACAAATCCGATCGTGCTGCCCCGCATTTCAATCTTGGCTTCCGGCGAATAAGCAGTCCCTGGTTTATCCGCCCGCTGTCCATTTACAAAGACTGTGCCGCTCATTATTTCTGCCTTTGCCCGCTCGCGGCTGTCGCACAGTCCCATTTTGGTGAGCAGGATATCCAAACGCTCTTTTTTCATTCCATAGTCGCTCTTTTCACTATCCCGGCTGCGTCGATCCCACAGCGTTTTTTCTGCTGCGTGACACTTCCCTGTTTGACGAAGCCTTCCCTGCCCAGATTAATAAGAAGAACATGATGATTCATAAGATGGGCAGCGATGTATTCCCCAACAGATCCGGTTTCAACACATTCTTCAGCGATAACAACCTTTCCCGTATCTGGAAGGAAGGAACAAAGCACGTTAATATCAGGAGCTTCAATTCTGCTGAATTTGAGTACCTGTGCATGAATTCCCCTGGCTTCCAGAAGATCTGCGGCATCCAAAAGCTCGTTGATCATTGTACCGTAACCAATGAGGGTGATGTCGCATCCGGACCGCAGTCTGGCAATCGGCTCTTTATGGCAATCCTGATATCGGCCCTCGGCTCCTTTCGGGTAACGCACGGCCGCCGGCCCGCCGGTTTCAATGGCGGCTTTCAGCATTTCTCGAAGTTCTTCAAAGGAAGCAGGACACCAGATCGTCATGCCTGGGACCTGACGAAGGATACCAATGTCAAAGACGCCATTGTGAGTTTCCCCATCATTACCAACCAGTCCAGCTCGGTCAACAGCAAGAACAACAGAAAGTTTCTGCATGGCAATGTCCTGCAAAAGCATATCGTAACTTCGCTGAAGAAAGGTGGAATACACGGCGAAAACCGGTTTCATCCCTTGTTTGGCAAGGCCGCCGCACATGGCCGCACAGTGCTCTTCCGCGATCCCTTCATCAAAGAAGCGATCGGGAAACTTTTGATGGAATGCCTGAAGACCTGTACCGTCTTCCATGGCAGCAGTAACGGCGCAGATACGCGGATCTTCTTCGGCAAGTGTGCATATTGTCTCGCCGAAAACTGTAGAAAAAGATTTGCTATCCTGCGGAATGACGCCTGTCTCAGGATCAAAGGGACCAACGCCATGATAAAGATTTGGATCAGCCTCAGCCGGTCCATATCCCTTTCCCTTTTGCGTGACTACATGCAGCAGTACGGGTTCCTTGTACTCCTGAGCAAGCTTAAGCATATAGGACATCTGTTTGATATTGTGTCCGTCGATGGGCCCCATATAGCGCAGGCCCATGTCTTCAAACATACTGCAGTGCAGGATAGCGGACTTGAGTCGATTCTTGATGCCCTGTGTGAAACGAAAAACGTTCTTTCCGCCCGGGAGTTTCATCAATATTTTCCGGTAAGCTTTTTTGATGCGATAATAACCGGGCTTCAATCGCTCTCTGTTCAGGTATTTTGCGACACCGCCTACGGTTTGATTTATGGCAACGCCATTATCATTCAGAATGACCACAATGGGCTCTTTGCTTTGACCGATGCTGTTCAGCCCTTCGTAAGCCAGCCCCCCGGTGAGTGCTCCGTCTCCAAGTACGGCAACGACCTGATAGTTCTCCCCGGACAGAGTTCTTGCACGAGCCATTCCCAGTGCAGTGGAAACCGAGCTGGAGGCATGCCCGGCGACAAATGCATCAGCTTCAGATTCATCCGGTTTGGGAAAACCGGATATGCCGCCATCCTTACGCAATTCTGAAAACATGGGCATTCTGCCGCTGAGCAGTTTATGAACATAGCATTGATGGCCGACATCATACAGGATACGGTCATGAAAGGGATCATAAACATTGAAAAGCGCAACCGTCAGTTCAACGATGCCCAAGTTGGATGCCAGGTGCCCGCCGGTCTTGGATACGACGGAAATCAGATGCTGCCTGATTTCTTGAGAGAGCTGATCCAGTTCATCGCAGTTAAGTGCTTTAATATCTGCAGCACTGCTGATTCTTTCCAAGATAGCCAATGGTTTTCCTCTTTCTGTGGGGGAACTGCATCATTTCCATGAAAATGATATATGATGCGTCTTGTATATCATAACAGAAAATATATGCATTGACAATGAAAAACTCGCTTTTCCATTACAGTGATCAACGCGAGGCAGAGATCATGTCGAAATATAGAAACAGACACATGACGTTCTGCCATGTGCCTGTCTCTTTGGGAAGTGGAAAGGGAAAAGTATGAAAAAAAGGAAGTGAGCAAATAAGCAAATTCAGTTGACCCGTCTGGTAGCTTCCATCAACAGGAAACTGATAGACCCCAAATCACCGTTCCGATACAACTCCAGCGTCATCTCGTCGCCAGCTTCCATGCCGTTGATAACGGCATAGAGCTGGTCAACGGACTGGATCTTTATCCCGTTTGCCGACAAGATCAAGTCGCCCTTGCGGACGCCCGCCTCATAGGCGGTGCTGCTTTCATTGACCGCGGCAACATAGACACAGGAGGGATACTTATAATACATGGCATATGCAGTGGGGATTTCGGCAACGGTCAGGCCGGATGACGGTCTCCCTGGCACATATCCATATTCCAATAATTGATCGACAATCCCCTTGGCTACATGCATCGGGATGGCAAAACTGGTATTGGCAGATTCAGAAAGTTGAGAATCAATATCCGTATTGATGATACCGATTACCTGGCCGTATTGATTTACCACCGGGGCCCCGCTGTATTGGGCATTAACCGGGATATTGAGTTCAAATAAATCCATGGGGAAGCCGCGGTAAGCATATTGTTCGGCACAGGATACCATCGTACCTGGACTTATCCCGGCATTGCCTAGATAAGATGTTCCAAGAACGGCAATATCATCGCCAGGTGCTGAGAGTTCTGATTGTCCGAAAACAGCTGGAGTCAGGCTATTTGCCTGTATGCGGATAACGGCCAGATCGCTCGCAATATCCAAACCGATTAATACGGCTGAATATTCTGAACCCTGAAGATTCACCTGGATGTCGTTGGCATAAAGGACAACATGACTGCTGGTAATCAGGAAACCGTCGGAAGACATTACGACAGCGCTTCCTTTGTTCACGTTTCCATTTGTGTCAATGGCGGACACATTGGCGACGCAGCCGGAACACGCCTGATAGATGAGAGACCAACTCTGAATTCCGTCTTGTCTGAGATCCTCTGTTTTCAGTGTGATTCCGTTCCACTGATAGTCATTTGGAGAGTCCGCGTCGGGATTGCTGTCTCCTGTTGAATCATTAGGCTGCAGAACTTCCAACGGATTAATGATGGTATCTTCACGTTTGATAATTCGTACTTCAAATCCACCATCGTCTCTGCCCAATATGATCTGATAGCGAAGCAGGAAGAGCGAAATGGCAAGTGCAAGGCAAAGAAGAACAAGAATGATGCATACCAGAGCAATGGCCAGTCTGCGTCTGCTTCGTTCGGCAGACTTGCGCCGGACGGCAGGCTGTGGCATCAAATCGGAATGGAATTGAAATGAGGATGGAATATCCGAATCGATCGGAGCGGTATACGCAAGCTCCCTCTCGCGCAATTGTTCTTCTTTGTTATTGAGCATTGCGTTCGACCTCCATAACTGCGCCGAGTATAGCAGAGATATCAGGATCTTGTGTGAACGGCCTGTGAACGACCTGTAAAGGAAACGTGAATCTTCAGTCTGAAAGGGTCAGGGAAAAACGGAATTCTGTTTCTCCGTTTGCGGACCGGACCCAAATGTCTTCGCCCATACTGTCCAGTATGGTCTTAACAATATAAAGCCCCAAACCGACGCCATCCCGATCCAAGCTTCTGGAACGATCAGATTTGTGAAAACGCTGGAATATGCTGGAGAGTTCATCCTCAGGTATGGTCTCTCCCCTGTCAATGATCGATAGGTAAGCCCGACCGCTTTGCTTGAACAGCCGAATATCCAGCGGGCTTCCTGCTTCAGCAAATTTCACCGCATTATCCAAAATGTTGATGATCACCTGGGATATGGCATCTTCATTGCCCCGGATCCGCAATGCATCCTCTGGAATTTCCGGTCGAAGCTGGAGTTGCTTGGCTGAGATTTTGGCATCAAGACTGATGATTGCCATACGAAGAGTCTCCGTTACATCAAAGGAACCGTTGCGAAGTACGGAACTATCCTGCATCCGGCTGATATTCAGCATTTGCCGGACAAGCCTGCTGAGTCGTTTGGTTTCGCTGGCAATGACAGAAAGGTATTTCTGAGCTTGATCCATAGGGATCGTTCCATCCAACAAACCATCCGCATAACCGGATATCGTTGTCATGGGTGTTTTTAATTCGTGGGAGACATTGGCAACAAAATCCATCCGGTTCTTTTCCGCCTTTTCCAGGCTTTCAGCCATCTGATTGAAAGCTTCAGCCAGTTCACCGACCTCATCCATGCGGCCGTGTCCGGTAACGCGGACAGAAAGCTCTCCTTTGGCGAATTGCCTGGCAGCATTTGCCATTTCCTTGAGAGGGGCGGTTTCATGGCGGGTAAACAAGACTGCAACGGGTACACAGATAATCAATACGAACACGACGGCATACAGCATAACCAGAGCAAAACCAGACCAGATCCGGCTGACGTCTCCCCTGCCGGTAGACGCAATAGCTGTTCCGAGACGGCTGCCGTCTGAAGCGGTGATCGCAGCGGCAGAAATGAACTGTTTTGAGGAATAAAAGCCATCCAGATCGCTGTTTAGACGGGTCAACTCCTGGCGATTCACCGAATCAGTAAATTTCGTGGACAGCCGCTTGCCAATGTGTTCACATTGAAGCATGAAGCTATCTGAGCAGGCCCAAACATTTCCATTGAAATCGCAGATGAAAATATGATTGCCTGTTGCTCTGGAGAGAGAGGTGATCTGAATATTCAGCTGCCAGTCCTCCATGCTGTTGAGCTCATGTACTGCCACGGCCATTTCCGCGACCGTCCGCGCTGTTTCATCCAGTCTGCTTCGTCTTTCCTGTAAGACATAGCGATAACTGATCAGCGAGAAGGAAAATCCAAGAAGCAGCAGATTCAGCAGAATCAATCCAGCACTGAAGGCAAGCTGCCGCGAAAATAAACTGCGCTTCATCTTTTCGCGGGTGCAAACGTCTCAAACTTGTAACCGACACCCCAAACGGTTGAAAGAGCCCATTCCGGACTGACACCCTCCAATTTCTCACGCAAACGTTTGATGTGCACATCGACTGTTCGAGAATCGCCAAGATAATCGAATCCCCAGACCTCATCAAGAAGCTGATTGCGGGTATAGACGCGGTTGGGAGAGGAGGCAAGATGAAACAGAAGTTCCAGTTCTTTCGGCGGTGTATCTACCTTCTTCCCATCAACGATCAACTCATAAGAATCCAGATTGACCACCAATTTGTCAAAGCTGAGTTTTTTCTCTTCTGCTGTGTTTTCCCCGTTATAACGCCGAAGAACAGCGTGGACCCTGGCGATGAGTTCTTTGATCTCAAAGGGTTTTGTCACATAATCATCTGCACCCAGTTCCAAGCCCTGTACCTTATCCTCGGTTTCCTCTTTGGCAGTCAACATGATAATGGGGACCTTTGATTCAGAACGTATGCTTCTGCATACTGTCCAGCCGTTCATGACAGGAAGCATGATATCCAAAAGGACCAGATCAGGTTGAAATGATTTATTTGCTGACACACCGGCAGCACCATCTCCCGCTGTCTGTACGATGAAACCATCCTTCTCCAAATACAGTTTCAGCAGCTGCGCAATGTTTTCGTCATCCTCAACGATCAGCACTTTTTGCGGCATTAATACTCCCTCCCCTAACGTTTATTTCAGTATATCACATTTGCTGCATCAGTTTTGGATAATTTGTAAACTGTCTGACAAAAACAAAAAATACCCGGATCGGGCATTGTGCCCGTTCCGGGTGAAAAATTCGTTCGAAACTTACTTCAGCTCCACAGCGGCGCCGACTTCTTCGAGCTTCTTCTTGATTTCCTCAGCCTCATCCTTGGAAACGGCTTCCTTGATCTTGGCGGGGATGCCTTCAACCAGAGCCTTGGCTTCGGCCAGACCCAGGCCGGAAATGATCTCACGAACGGCCTTGATGACCTTGATCTTCTCCGCGCCGAAAGAAGTCATAACGACGTCAAACTCGGTCTTCTCTTCAGCAGCCTCAGCAGGAGCGGCGGCAACGGGGCCGGCAGCAACAGCAACAGGAGCAGCGGCGGAAACGCCGAACTCGTCCTCCAGGGCGTGAACCAGCTCGGACAGCTCCAGGACGGTCAGGGTCTTGATCTCTTCGATCATAGCAGTGATCTTCTCGCTAGCCATTGTAATATACCTCCAATAGTATAGTTAAAATTGTTTTTCAGATAGATGGCAGGGCCTATGCCCTAAGGGTTGGAGCGATTAGGCTCCCTGTTTCTCGGCGATGGCGTTGATGACGCGGGCCAGGCCGGAGATGTTGGCGTCCAGAACGGTAGCCAGGCCACGGACAGGGGCGATCATGGTGCCCAGGACGGTGGCGATGAGGATCTCCCTGCTGGGCAGGTCGGCCAGAGCCTTGACCTCGGGCACGGAAATGACCTTTCCGTCCACGAAGCCGCCCTTGACGATGAACTTCTCCTGTGCGGCGACCTTCTTGGCGAACTCGGAAACGACCTTGGCGGCGGCCACGGGATCGCTCTCGCAGACGGCCACGGAAGTGGAGCCCTTCAGGACATCGTGCAGCTCGTTGAGCTCGGCGTTGTCAACGGCCAGACGGAGCAGAGTGTTCTTGGCGACGAAGTAGTCCACGCCGGCCTCGCGCATCTTGGCGCGCAGCTC